>JACDJC010000103.1_pt1 | contig 111808 bp, 89 predicted proteins | sample 7454191 | NCBI WGS metagenome assembly JACDJC01 (sample SAMN14253291, study PRJNA609438) | sludge metagenome | isolation source: sludge after 25d culture with pyrite and EDTA | collected 2018-12-20 | reverse complement strand
GGGATTCAGTTCACCGAGCGTGACGCCTCCATTCCGGTAACGGTTCAGATTCGAGGTGTCACCACCGGATTGCCCAACGACACCATCTTTGCAGAAAAGGTGATCGCGCCGTCGGAAATCAATCTCGGCGGTGAAACCAAGATCAGCTTCGACGACCCGTTCTACGCGGAAGCCAATACCAGCTATGCGGTGGTCCTGCTGACCAACAGCACCAACTACAAAGTGCGCACCGCCACCCTCGGAAAAACCGGCCGTCAGGGCATTATCACCCGGCAGACCTATGCCGAAGGTGTGCTTTTGGAAAGCTCCAATGCCGAGACCTGGACTCCGCTCAACGGCTCCGACCTCACCATGAAACTTTATGGCTATGAGTTCGAGAACGAAGGCACGGTCCAGTTCCAGCCGGTCAGCGGTGTGCAGTTCTCCGATCTGAACATCGATGAATATTCGGCCATCCCGGAAGGCACCCATCTCATCTGGGAATACTCCACCGATGGTGGCGCGACATGGGATGCGGTCGTTCCGGCCGAGGAAGAGCGTCTGCCCAATCTGGCCAATGGCGTTTTGGTCCGGGTGCGCTTCAGTACCGGCATGGGTAACGACACTCCGGCACTCAACTTCCGGGATGTCAACCTGATTGGCTACCTCAATAACACCGCAGGCACCTATTTGACCCGTGAGAACGAGCTGACGCAGGGTGTGGAATCCACCAAGGTCTACACTCAGATGGATATCCCCAGCGGCACCAGTGTTCAGTGGTTCGCCTCCAATGATGGCGGTGAGACATGGGAAGCCATGACCATCGACGACACCCGACCCATCGATGAAGACTGGACCGAATACACGCTGGTCAGAACCTTCAGCGATCCGCAGGGCAACAAGGTGCGCTACAAGGCTGAGCTGACCGGAACCGTATTGACCTATCCGAGGATTCACACCCTCGGTGCAACCCTGAGCTGATGGAGGTCCCGAGATGATCGTTAAACGCCGTGGCGGGATGACGGAATTCATCCCGTCTCCACAGGAAAAACGGGAAGGACTGGTCCGGGATCACTCCTTCAATCTGATCGGAAACCTGCACCACAGGTTGAGCCGGTTGGAAGAGGAACTCGGATTGCCGCTCGATGAGGCCGAAGCCTGCAGCGCCTTTCTGGAGAAAATGAAGCAGGATGAATCCCAGAATAAGGAGATTCACACCAGCCTGATTACAGGTGGAAGCCCGGACTCCTGAGCCCATCCCATCCGTGAAAAACAGCCAACGCCCCGGGGTGCCCGCACGCTTTCGGGGCGTTTCTTTTGATGTGTCCGCCTGAATGTCGCCAGAATCGTAACATGTTGAAAATAAAGGTGTTAAATGTGGATTCTTTCTGTTCTTCTACTTGCTTTCTGACGGAATTAAAGCATTCATTCACATGTAAGCTGAAGGCTTAACTACAAGCCCGGCAACAAGTTAGAAACCGTAAAACGGAGACTGTGAATGGATTTAAGAGAACTCAGATACGGAATTGAGATCGAGACCGTAAAACGCACCCGGGAACAGATAGCCTGGGCAATCCACTCGGTGGTCGGCGGCCATGTCAGGCATATCGGCGCACCGTCTTGCTACGATCCTTGGGAAGTGGAAGACCTGCGGGGCCGCAAATGGAAGGTGGTCAATGACGCCTCCCTGACCAATGTGCCATCCCACCTGCGGGCGGAGCTGGTGAGTCCGGTGCTGACCTATGACGACATCGAGCAACTTCAGGAGGTGGTACGGGCCATCCGTAAGGCCGGTGGAAAAATCAACAGCCAGTGCGGCATCCACATCCATATCGATGCCGAACCCTTTGACGGGCGCAAGCTGGGCAACCTTGCCAAGGTGGTTTACAAACAGGAACCGCTGATCCTCCATGCCCTTGGAATCAACAACGACCGCCTGCGCCGTTACACCCGACCGGTCAGTGATGAGCTGATCCGGAACATCGAAAGGCATCGGCCCAAGACCAAGGCCCAGCTGAATCGCATCTGGTACGGTTATAACAACAACCAGCCCCAGCATTACGACAACAGCCGTTACCATGGAGTCAACCTGCACAACGTCTGGTATCGGGGCACGGTGGAGTTCCGCTGGTTCGAGGCGACCCTGCATGCCGGAAAGATCAAAGCCTACCTGCAATTCTGTCTGGGCATCGCCGCCAAGGCACTCAACGGCAGAGCCGCATCCAGCCGCAAGCGCGACTTCGATCCGCAAAGCGCCAAGTATGACTTCAGGGTCTTTTTGCTCCACCTCGGCCTGATCGGGGATGAGTTCAAAACCGCCAGATTACACCTGATGAAAAACATGCCCGGTGACGCGGCCTTCAAGAAAGGTCGTCCCAAACCGGATGAAACCGAAACCACCATTCAAACCCCTGAGTTTATAACTGACGCCGGGTCTAATCCCGGCCTTTCTGTTTTAGGAGGTGAATCATGAAGATACTGATCCACTCGACGACATTGGACGGCGAACCGCTGGAAGCTGACTGCATCGCTCTGGAAGGCAAAAACTGCGCGGAGCTGGTGGAGTTCATGAAAGGGCAGACACCGTTCACCATCGAAGCGTCCGCCCGGGATTACATGCTCGGTGTGCTTGGCCGCATCGAGCCGGATCGGAAACTCCAGCTGCCCGAAGATCCCGAAGCGGCCGCAGCTGAATTCCTGACCCTGCTTGGAAAGCATGGGTTGGTGGAGTTCCTACCGGATGACGCCTTTATCGACCTGCCGCCGGAGGACACCTTTAACAAGGAGGATGATCTATGTGCGGACAAGTAGGCATCATCTTCGGCAAAAAACGACGACGCATTGCCGAGCGGGAATATCTGAATGAGGTCTTTATCCGCATGCTGCTCTGCAGTGAGGAACGCGGCCCTCACGCCAGCGGCATGGCATGGCTGCGGACCGATGGCGACTTTCGGCTTTTTAAACGTCCAATTAGGGCACACCGGCTGGTCAGGGAATCAACCTTCCATGAACTGATGGCCGAAGTAGATAACCAGACCACCGTTCTCATGGGGCACACCCGCTGGCGCACCCGGGGCAGTGAAGCCAACAGCCGTAATAATCACCCCATTCGTTCCGGCATCATCATCGGTACACACAATGGCACCATCTACAACGCGAACTATCTGTTCCGCAGGCTCGGTCTGCCGCGTTACGCCGAGGTGGATAGCGAACTGCTTTTCCGGCTGGCCGACCGCTTCGCGCCCGACGGAACCATCGACGGTCGTGACTTCCGCAAAGCCCTGCGCCTGTGTCGGGGCCAAATGAGCGCCGTGCTGGCCTCACGGCTCGATCCTGGGGCCATTACCGTCATCAAGGGGAATAAGCCGCTGTCGCTGCGCTACAGCCGCAAACACCGGGCGGTGCTCTACGCCTCGGAACCGGAATACATCGAAGCCGCTCTGGATGACCTACGTGGCTGGCGTGAACTGGAAATACCGCCACTTACCATGCTGACCTTCCGCCATGAAACCCTCAAGGAGTGGCAGAGCCATCCCTTCAAATTTGTCTGTCAGGAACGCAAAGGAACCTTACCCGAAGGAGTGAAAGCATGAAAAATAACGACAACCACCTCCGGCTTTTTGTCTACGGAACCCTCAAAAAGGGGTTCTGGAACTTTGACCGGTTCTGTACCCGGGCCATCAGCATAGAACCCGCCACCACTTGGGGCAGACTCTACCAGCTGCCCGCCGGATTCCCAGCCTTGGAAGTCCCGGAGAGCAGCATACTGGCCACCGGCACTGCCGATCCGTTGGCCGATACCCGAAAACAGAACGCCATTGAGCTACTTGAGAATGCCATGACCCGACCGGAAGGCGACTGGGATCTGGTTCACGGGGAGTTGATGACCTTCGCAAATCCCGGTTTCGATCTGCCACCCATTGATCGGCTGGAGGCATTCAATCCCAATGGCCGCTGTGTTTACAAGCGTGTTCTGGTGGCGGTGGATGTGTATGGAGAGGTGACGCTTGGGTGGACTTACAAATATGAAGCTACGAACAATGGGGAGCGGACGAATGGGAACTGGAAGGGTTATTTTGAATCTGTGTGAATCGATTTTGCTGCCTCAAGCAGCTGTTCGAGTTGTTTTGGGGTGAACTCGGAATCTTTAATGAATCGTAAAAGCTCCATAACCTCGGGCTGGTCGTTTAGAAAATCTGAGACTTCCGGATCTGTGGAAGACGATAAGCGGAATAAAACATCCGGGTCAGCCGCCAGCTCTTTCGCAAGGGCTTTTATTACCTCCGGCTTTGGCGGCTTCTCCTTGCCTCGCTCTATTCGGCTGAGGTATGCGGGAGAAATACCGATCTTGCCAGCAGTTTCCCGCAAACCGAGATCCTGGGCCGTCCGTAGCTCCCTAATTGTGTCACCGAAATTTTTCACTCAAGCACTCCTTATTTTACCAGTTTTCATACGTCTCTGTAATATACATCAATGTTTAGTGTTATGCAACACTAAATTTATCTGGTAAATTTTAGAATCTTATGGTATATTCCGGTTGATTTTGGCGTGGGTTCTTTTTATATTATGCAGATTGCGGCAATTGTGCCCCGAGCAAATCAACACCTTTAGGAGAGGTGATATGCAAAACGAAGAAGTATTAAAAATCAAAGATGTAGCAGCATTGCTCAAGGTTGGAGATAAAACCGTTTATTCGATGGCTCAGTCTGGGGAATTGCCTGCTTTTAAGGTTCGCGGTCAATGGCGGTTCTCCAAGAAGGACATTGACGAGTGGATCGAACAACAGAAAACAAGCTCTCAGGATTTGGGAGGCGAAGAATGAAGAGATTTAATAACTCCTGCCAGTGGAGGCTTGATAATGAATAAGAAAGTTAAACAGTCAAAGAAGACGATCGCGGCAGGATACCTGCTGGATTATATATCCGGAAAACAAATCAAGGAGACAAAGAAAGAAGAGGTTCGCCAGCGTATCGTCCGAGCCTTGATTCATGAATATGGTATCTCCCCGGATGACATGGAACGGGATTTTAAGGTAGATGGCCGTAAAAAAGCGGATGTCGCTATATTCCATCATGGCAAGGATCACGAGATTGAAAACATCAGCCGCATAGTCCTGTGCCGACAGGAGCCTAAGGTTGGTAAAACAGCCGTCCGTATCCGTGATTTTGAACAAGCCGCCTCTGATCTGGCAGCTATTGAGGAGTTACTACAGCTTGTCAAATCCAGCCAATATGGCCTTTGGACCAACGGGTTGGAATTCTTCTTTCTTGAAAAAGAGCAGAAGCGATTCGAAACCAAATGCAACCCGATCGGGGATTGGCCCATGGCTGAAGAGTCCATGGGAACCAAGGATGTCGTTTCAGATGCCCGTACCCGTATTGCCGACAACGACATGCTGAAGATCACCTTCCGTCGTTGCCACAACTTCATTCATGGTAATGAAGGAATGCCCAAAGATGCTGCCTTCTGGCAGTTTCTTTATCTGATCTTCTGCAAAATGCACGACGAGACCTTTAAACGGGGTGAGCGTCGCTTCTGGGCAGGGCCTAAAGAACAGTTTGATAATGCGGGTCGAAAAGAAATCCGCAAACGGATCGAACCTCTTTTCAATGAAGTGAAAGCCAAATTTCCCAATATTTTCAGGGGCAATGAAGAGATTTCACTCTCAGACCGCGCTCTGGCATTTATGGTGTCCGAGCTTGCCAAGTATGATTTCACCCGAACTGATGTCGATGCCAAGGGCGTTGCCTATCAGGAAATTGTAGGAACCAATCTGCGCGGTGATCGAGGCCAGTATTTCACACCAAGAGGCGTTGTGAAGCTTGTCGTCCAGATGCTTGACCCGAAAGAGAACGAACGGGTTCTGGACCCCGCCTGTGGTACCGGAGGTTTCCTTGTGGCCAACCTCGGTCACATGTTGAAAAAATTCAGAGATGAAGAAGGCACCACTGCCGGTACGGAAAACACCACCGAGTTCCTGAATGTACATGACCGTCTGAAAGAGTATGCCGGTACAATGGTTTTCGGTTCCGATTTTGACCAGTTCCTCGTGAGAGCATCGCAAATGAACATGGTGATGGCTGGTGACGGTCGCGGTCACCTATATCACATGAACTCTCTGGAATTCCCTAATGGTCACCTACAGGACAAGGATGCCGCCAAAGACATCCCTTTCGGTAGCATTGATGTGGTGATGACCAATCCACCGTTCGGTTCAGATATCCCCATCACTGATAAAAATATCCTTAAACACTACGAGCTTGCCCACAGCTGGGAATCGGATGGCGATGGTGGATTCAGGAACACCGGCGTGATCAAGAACAGCGTTGCTCCGGAGATCCTTTTTATTGAGCGCTGTCTCAAGTGGCTGAAACCCGGCACCGGAAGAATGGGAATCGTCCTTCCTGATGGTGTATTGGGTAATCCGGCGGCTGAATACATCCGCTGGTGGATCATGCGCGAATCTCAGGTCATGGCATCTGTTGACCTGCCCGTAGAGGCGTTTATTGCCGAAGCCAATGTGAACATCCTTACCAGCCTTCTGTTCCTGCGTAGAAAGAGCGAGCAGGAAAAGCATGCTGAAGCAATGGGCGGCATGGAAGAATACCCCGTCTTCATGGCAGTTGCGGACAAAGTTGGCTTCGACCGCCGTGGCAACAAGCTCTACAAGCGCACCCCGAACGGTGAAGAGATTATTGAGGCCAAAGAATACACCGAAAAACTTCGCATCGGCGGCCGCATTGTTGAGCGCAATCTCGTGCGGAATGAAAAGGTTGAAGATAACGACCTGCCGGTAATTGCAGAAATGTATCGTGAATTTTTGAGGGAGCATGACTAATGAGCGAACAAAATGAAGAACTCATTGATGTAACGTCTGAAGCAAACGAAGAGGATGCTCCCGATAATTTCTTTATCGATATCTTGTCGGGAGAGGCCCAGACGCCTTCTCCTAAAAAGTTGCTTATTCAGCGCGTTCTGAGACAGCTGATTGAAAGCTACGGCTTTGATCGATCTGACATTGAAGTGGGTTACAACCCACGAATTCAGGGGCATGGCCGCAAGACCATTGATATCGCTTTGTTCCGTAATGGCAGAGAACATACCAATGACAACCTGCAGCGAATCATTGTCTGCAAAACGCAGAAGAAAAGAGACAAGCTCAGATCACATACCGAAGCGGATGCGGACCTTCGTCAGCTTAAGGAATTAATCGAACTGTTGCCCTCCGTCTCATTGGGCATGTGGACCAATGGGCAGGAGGAATTCCTGTTTCAGGTGGAGCGAACCCGTTTTGAAGTCCGCACCAAACCTCTCGGTGTTTGGCCGGTCCCCGGAGAAAACACCACCGACCTTGACCAAACCGGAGGTGTCATACAGGTCAGTGCCGATGCAGAGGATCTGGAAGATGCTCTGCTCCGCTGTAAACAATACCTAAATCGGAACCTCGGTCTGGATCATAAAGATGCCTTTAAACAGTTGGCCGTTCTGGTACTGGCAAAAATCTTTGATGAGACCCAGCGTCCAACTGACAGACGCTTCTGGATCAGAGGTGACGAACCGTTTACCGAAGAAGGTCAGCAGGCAATTCAGGCACGGATCTCGGGCTGTATTACGGATGCAAAAGCATGGCAGCCCAACCTCCTTGCCCGTGGATGGGATCTGACTCTGGAGGCCAATGAAACGGCTCGTGTTGTGATGGAGCTTGCCCGATACAATCTAAGCGAAACTCTACCTCGATACCGCACCGATGCGTTTAGAGCAATGGCCCGTAATGTGATGGACGGCCGTGAAGGTCGCTATCCCACACCGTTAAATGTGGCCGAGATGGCGGTAAAAATGCTTGATCCCAAAGCAACAGACCGGGTGATGGACTGCTCCAGTGGTACAGGCACCTTTTTAGCCATGGCCGCGACCCATGTATTCAATCAGTATCTTGCTGATGCTGGGACCTCTCCTGAAGAAGCCACCGCCGAGCAGATTGTTGAAGCACAGAATCAGGCTGCTGAATGGGTTGGAACCAAAGCGCTTGGATGTGAAATCGACCCGTATCTAACGGTCACCAGCCGAATGAACCTGCTCTTCACAGTGGGGAGCCCCGGTCGCGTTTTCAGATTGGATGCCAGAACGTTCCCTGAGGGCGACCTTGATGGCGTTGAAGCTGCTCGGACAGCTATCCCGCTCGAGAGTATGGATATGGTGTTGCTGAACCCATGGTTTTCAACCAAAGACACCGTCACGGATGAATCAATCCTCCGCTCTTATGAACTGGGTAAAATCTGGAACAAGGAAGAAGGCGGCACTGGCTACATCAACTCAGGTGATATTAATTCCGCCGGTGTGCCTCCGGAAATTCTGTTTATTGAACGAGCACTGAAATGGGTAAGACCCGGAACCGGTCGCGTAGCCATTCTGTTGCCTGATGGTGTGCTGGGCAATCCCGGCGATGAATATGTCCGCTGGTGGATACTACGGCACTGTGAAGTGCTGGCCAGTGTGGATTTGCCCGTGGAACCGTTTAAGGTGACTGTGAAGGAATACGGTCTGACACCAGCCTTGCCGAGCCTCTTGGTCTTACGCCGACGGAGTGCAGAAGAGCTCATCAATACGGAACACCCCGAGTACAAGGTTTTCATGGCGGTAGTGGATCGGGCCGGTGTGGATTCCCGGGGGAACCAGCTATTTGAACGAGCGCCGGATGGTGAAGAACTCATTTTTGAAGAAGATGTGGTCGAACGCGTCCGTGTGGGCGGCGAAGTGCAAATCCGCCGCACCACTCGAAGGGACCGTAAAATTCACGATGAGCTTCCTCTTGTGGCAAACAAATTTAAAGAATTCATGGAAACCGGCGAGGTGTCAGTATGAGTAGAACATTTCAAGTAAAGACAATCCCCAGCAGATGGTTGGATGAAAACGGAAGACGCCTTGACTGTGGACCTTATATGTCCGGTGCTTTCGAGGCAAAAATAATTTTGAAAAACCTCAAATATCCGAAGCAATCACTCAAAGAGCTAACTTTAGGGGGCATGGATGGTATTTTCAAAGGGAAAATGATTAAGCGAATTTTTGTTGATAATGATAATCATAGCGTTCCTTTTTTAAACACTTCAGGAATGCTTGAATTTGATTTATCCAAAATACCAAGGCTTTCAAGAAAATATGCAGAACAAGATAGGTCTTGTTTTATTTCTGCTGGTACAACTTTGATCTCTGCAGCAGGAACTATTGGAAACACAGTTTATGTTAGGTCAGACATGGAAGGCATGTTTGCTTGTGGCGATATTATGAAAGTAATTCCAGATCACAACAGCGTGCCTTCTGGTTATTTGTACGCTTTTCTAAATTCTTGTTTCGGAATGCCATTGGTGACTTCTGGCACTTTTGGTAGCATCATTCTTCATATTGAGCCTCACCATATTTCAGATTTACCTGTGCCTCGTTTGGGAGAAATAGAAGATGATATCCATCAACTAATTGAAAACTCATCTGACTGTAGAACGAAATCAATAACATTAATAAGAGAAGCAATTGACGACATAAACAATCTTATAGGATTCATAGAAGAAGATTCTGAGTTGGATGCTCCATCTATTACAATACAGACATCTTCAAACCTCCTTTCTCGAATGGATTCGTTTTATTACAGTAAGATGAATGTCCGAGCACGAGACGCATTTGACAGGACTTGTGACTCTGTTGGAGGAGAATTGTTAGGAGATGTCGCTGAAGTTTTTATACCGAATATATTTAAACGTGAATATGTAGATACTGAAGAGTATGGGTATCCATATTTTACAGGAAAACAAATTTACGAACTATCTCCGCAAACAAACCAGATATTAAAGAAAGATGTCTCAATAAAAAATAACCTTATTCTAAAACGAGGGATGGTTGTAATCCAAGACTCAGGCCAAATATCTGGAATTATTGGTCGTCCAGTTATTATTGGGGAACACTTAAATCAATGCACATGTACAAATAACATGGTCAGGATATTAGCGAATGATATATCTGACAATGGTTATCTGTACGCTCTTCTTTCAAGTGAGTTTGGGATTAACCTCCTGAAAAGAGAAGCATCAGGTTCGAGCATCCCACACCTAGAGGTAAATAGAATCAAGAAAATTAGAGTGCCTTGGCCTTCAAGTTCAGAACGAAAGCGAATTGGGGAAAAGGTATGGGAATCATTGGATCTCAGAGACAAGTCTAATGTTTCAGAGTTTCAGGCCATTTCTCTTGCAGAAAATGCTATCAAAGAGGGGGGACGCTAATGGCTAAGGTGATTACGGAGATCAGCGGAATCCCGGCGAACGATGCCGAACGCAAAGCCATTGGCTTGTTGCGTGATAACCTGCCTGATAGCTGGATGCTGTTTCACAACTTCGAACTCCGTCAAGGAGAGGAAGTGTTTGAAATCGATCTGGCGGTGATGTCGCCTCACGCTGTCTATCTGGTGGATGTCAAGGGAACCCACGGGCTTATAGATGTCTACGGTTCCAAATGGTATCCCGACGGCAGACAGCCCTTTCATTCTCCGCTGGCCAAGCTCCGTAATCACGCAAAGACTCTGGCTACCATTATCCGTGAAAGTAATCCCGGCCTGATAGAACTGCGCAAAGCGCATGTGCAGGCAATGGTGCTGCTAACGGCCGATGATGCCAAGCTGAACGATCCGGCAGGAATTGATTCACCGGATGTAACCGACCTGAAGCACTGCATCAATTATCTCTCCGACAAAAAGCGGGTTCCGGATCATCGGCTCGATAATATTCAGCGACATCATGCCCAGATTTTCAAGGCTATCACCGGCAAGGCAAAACCCAAGAGTTCGGCTCTGGTTTTCCGTGACTGGCAGGTTGAAGAAAAACTCGGTGGTGATGATCACTACACCGAATATCGGGCCAAGCACAGCCTGTTGGGTAAAACGGGCGGCATGGCACGCCTGAGGGTGTATCAGGCTGATCCATATAAGGATGAAGCAGACCGGAAAGAGGAATTCAAGAAAATCAGCAATGCCTACCGTGCGGTGGCGCATATGCCGACCCATGCCAATATCCTTGCAGTGAAAGACCTCTTTGTATCGGATGAAGAAGATCAGGTGGTTCTGGTAACCGAAGACCTGCCCGGGCAGGCGCTCCGGCAGCATATCAAAAAGAGCACTCTGGCTCTGACCTTTGACCAGAAGCTGGAGGTCATGCGGAACGTCCTCTCCGCTTTGGATCATGCCCATAAACATGAGGTGATCCACCGCAACCTGACACCGGATGCCGTTGTGGTGACCAAGGGTGGCCAGGCTCGGGTTACAGGATTCGATTTCGCCCGGGTTGGCAAAAACAGGACCAGCACCATCGCAGACCAGATTGTTGAAGATCTGGATAGTGCCTATCAGTCACCTGAGTGTTACCGTCAGCCCACCGAGGCCAGTATCGCTTCGGATCTCTATTCCGTGGGCCTCATTTTTTATGAACTGATCACAGGTGAACAGGCTTTTGAAAATATAGACCAGATGATGGAAGCCGACGGTAAGTTCCCCATTCCGCCGTCAGAGGCAAAGACCGACCTGCCGAAAGGCTTCGATGCCTGGTTGCAGAAATTTTGTGAATTTGACCCTGAAGACCGGCACTCCAGTGCGGCCGTGGCCCGCAAAGGCTTGGATGACATTATTCTTCCCGAAGCCAAAGACGAATCAGCAGAGGATGTTTCCAGCGCTGCGCTACCAGCGGTGCCTGAAGATATGACTTCTCTGCAGCGCGATGATGTACTGGCAGACCGGTTCCGGGTGCAGGAAAAACTGGGCAGTGGTGGATTCGGCGTTGTCTACAAGGTATTCGACTCTTTTGGCGATGTGGTTCGGGTCATCAAGATGATTACCCGCGACCGAAGCAGTGTTTATGAACGTTTGCGCCGTGAATACAAGACCCTGACGCAGCTTCCCGAACACCCGCATGTGGTAAAGGTTGTTTGGGCGGATCGCTTCAGCGACAAGAAACAGACTCCATATATCGTTTTTGAATACGTTGAAGGGCTTGATGTATCTGACCTGATTGATGCCGAAGCACTGTCTCTCAATGATGCCGTTCAGATTATCATGCAATCGGCAAAGGGTTTGGATCACCTGCATAAAAATGGCGTTTACCATCAGGACATGAAGCCTTCGAACCTGTTATGGACCGATAAAGGGGTTCGAATTATCGATTTCAATGTGGCTGTTTCTGAAAACGATGAAGTTCAAGGTGGCGGTGGCACACGAAGATATTTGCCGCCGGACTATGATCTTTCCGGTGAACCTTCGGCTGAAGATCGAATCGACCGGGATCTGTATGCCCTTGGCGTGACATTCTATGAGTGCTTAACCGCTGGCGCATACCCATTTGAGGAGATGACACCTGCACCGAAAAAGCAGCCGAGAGAGATCAAGCAGTTTAAAGGCTGCTCTGACTTAAGTTCCGGGCTCGTTAAGGTTCTCTACAAACTGATCGCTCCAGAAAGAAAGGATCGTTATCAGAAGCCGCTTGAGATGCTGGCTGATCTGGAAGTGCTGAATGGGAAATACCGTTCTCTGATGACAACCGGCGAGCTGACTGCAACGCCGAAGGCCGTATCCAAACTGGGCTTCAAGTCTGACCGGCCCAATTTCAATCCTTACGTCAGCCATCTGCTGACGCTTTACAGTCAGAGCCAGATATCCAATGCCGGTACACGAGGTCTGGATGATATCGGCAAGGCAACGTATGTCTCGACCTATCTGGATGAAAAATTGAAGCCTGCATTGCTTCGGGGCGATTTTCGTCTGGTGGTTATCAGTGGTAATGCCGGTGACGGTAAGACGGCCTTTATTCAGCAGTTTGAAAGTGAAGCTGAACGTGTTGGAGCGCAATTTCAGCGCGGGGCGAATGGTGCGGTTTTCCAACTAAAAGGACACACTTTCCAGAGTAACTATGACGGCAGCCAAGACGAAGGCGATGAGCAAAACGATGCAGTACTGCTGAAGTTTTTCAATCCATTCAAAGGTAAAAGTCCGGATTCATGGCCCACCAATCAGACACGAATTATCGCGATTAATGAAGGTCGCCTTGTGGATTTCTTTTTAGAACACGAGAAAGACTTCCCTGAGCTGGCCGCAATGGTTCAGCAGGGACTCGCAGGCAAGCAATCTGAGGCCGGGGTATCGGTCATAAACCTGAACCTCCGTTCCGTCGTCTCTGATGCGGGCGATGGCAATGGTTCTATCCTTAAGCGCCTGATCAATAGGATGACGCAGCCGGAATATTGGTCTGCCTGTGAAGAATGTGATCTGAAAGGCAAATGTTACGCCTACCATAATGCGTCCACCTTCCAAGACCCGACTGCAGGTCCGAAAATTACCGAACGGCTGGAAAAGCTCTATACGATTACGCACCTTCGCGGAAGGCTGCATATTACCATGCGGGACCTCCGATCTGCCTTGGCATACATGCTGGTTGGAACTGAAGACTGCGATGGCATTCACCAGCTTTATCAAAATGGTGGTGAGGCGAGCTGGAACCGGATTCTAGACGGATACTACTTCAATTCATGGATAGCAGGACACCGGGAGAATGCTGACCGTCTTATAAAGCTATTACAGGAAATTGATGTCGCGCAGGTCAGCAATCCAGCTCTGGATCGGGAGCTTGGCTTTTTAAGTCCGGACCACAAGAAGATGTCCCGATTCAACTTTGGAACGAGGCCGACATACGATGAAGAGCTTATAGGACTGCTGTTTAATAATCTTCCGAGGGATTTCTCACTCAAGAGGCGGAATCACCACATATCGAAGCACCAGAACTACCTGAGCCACATGCGCCGTAAACATTTCTTTGAGTGCCGCGATGAAGAGCAATGGAAGGCAATGCTGCCGTACAAAACTCTCGATCAATTTATCGACACCATACATAGCGACGATGGCAGCGAAGAGTCTATCAAACGGATACTCATGGCAATTAATCGTGGTGAAGGATTAAGCAATCCGGACAGGCTTGGCTTGCAGCTGGCGCTGCGGGTTCGAAAAGTTGAAAAAGGCACCATACGAAGCTACCGGCTGTTTGACGGCAACTGTTTTTCATTCCAGTCGCAGGCCGGGGTCATCACACACCCGTTTCTTGAGGCCTTCCCGCAAAACATTACCCTGCATTATGACTCTGGTGATGGGCACACTGCCAACCTGACCATCCATCTTGATGTGTATGAGATGCTTATGAGGCTGAATGACGGATATCGCCCGAGCGTGGAGGAAGAGGAAGGTTTCTACCTCAGTTTGTCGGTATTTAAAAATGTCTTGTCTGCTGCGCCATATCAGGAAGTCCTCCTGACTGAAAGCGGCTATGAGTTCTATCAGGTCCGTCGTCAAAACGACGGTGTCCTGCAGCTTAACAAATCAAACAGGAGGGCTGAATAATGGGAGTTAAAGGTCGCGATAAAGAATTCAGAACTCCAAAGGTTTCATTTCTCGAGTTCAACCACACGGAAATGGATCGTGTGTTGACCATGCTGTTTCCGCGTTTGAAATATGACGGGTATGGCAGCCGCCGTGAACCTCGAGGTGGGGATTTGACCGTCGAGGAATTTTTAGAAGATTTCTTGGAGCATCCGGAATGGTTCTCCGGTTTTGACCGACATCCCGAAGTGGTTAGAAAATGGATTGAAACCGATTTGATGGATGTTGTGAATCGAGGAAAAGCGAATCAGGCGGTAGCCGCACCGAGGCCACTTCACGGAAACACCTACAAGTTCAGGAACTCAAAACATACCAGAGATTACGGTGCTTCCGAACAGATCTACTGGATGCTGTTTTATGCCAGAAAAGGCAAAGGTCAGGCTGCCAGAGACGCCCTGAAACGCTTCTTTTTCCCAGGAATCGATTTGGTCACCGATAAGTATGATCCCAATGTTTCTGTTGATGTAGAGACGCAGGCGCTCCTCCGTTTGGATCATCAGGTCACGCAGGACATGAAGGACTCAAAAGAGCCTAATCGCGTGAGCCCAATGTGTATCGGACAAGCCGACATTCTTGCTGATGATATTCTGAGAATTCTGGCCTATGAACCATACATCCCAAGATCGGTTCTGGTTGATTACATCAAAACCCTGATGGCATTTCACCTTTCGATTTATCAGCTGAAGCTATTGAACATATTACCAAAGGTGGTCAAGCAGCAGTCTGGGAATCCGTTATGCACAACCGGAGAGTGTCCAGTAAAGACGGACCAAACAAAGGCTCTCGAGGGATGTCCCTACAAAATTTCAATGTTGGTGGATATGGGTGATGCAAACAATCCGCACATGGCCGAAATGGCTCGAAAATCAGCGGATCGTTTCTACCGTCAGATTCCAGCCTTTGTGCAGGCCAACTATACCGTCAAAAAGCTTGATGAAATGGCAGAATATCTCTGCAAAAAGACCGGGAAACTCACTGCACCGGCAAGTGGGTCTTTCAGTGTCGGAGACCTTGTTAAACTGCTCGGCCCTAAATATACAACAGACCGGGAGGCTTACTTTAAGTTTCGCTTAGCCAGTTTGATTGAAGAATCTTCCAGCGGCTCGGATGATGTTGACCCGGAGATTCGTGACGTAACCGCCATGGGGTTAAGTGACTTTGATTCCTTTATCGAAATCCTGATGGCTTATCGTGGCAAATACCACAAACAGTACATCACTGAGTGTCTAGATTCTTTGCTTTTGAAAAACAAAGATACTGGCTTGCTCGCCCAAGCTCGTACCAAGGGAAGCCCACGTCGGTTTGTTCTTGGCAGCAAGCTGCTTGAAGTGTTGTTGCAGCTGGCAGTGTTAACCCAAAAAGACAATGCCTTTGTAACCAGAGAGCTTCAAATTGAAGAGCTCTTAGTGTTTCTGTTTGAACGATATGGGATATGCATCGACCGGATTCCTGCATCTTCACAGGGCTCCAGCATCCTCGATAAACGAGCATTGAGATTGAATTTGGAGGCGTTTAAACGACGTCTCAGAGAGATTGGATTCTATGAAGACCTGTCTGATGCCTACATAACCCAAAAGGTTGCACCCAGGTATCAGATTACCCGAGGTGGTCAGAATAATTCGAATGGGAGACAGGCATGAGTAACGCATTTATAGAGTTAACACAGGAAAAAATAAACCATGCTGTTACAGCCCTCCTGTGTCCGAAAATAAGCCAAATTCTTCAAGAGAGAGCCCCTGGGCATTGTATGCGGGTTACTGATCTTGATGACGACATCATGGAAACTCTCTGCCTGGAGCTGAGAAAACAGTTCCCGAACGGCAATATCTTTATCTTGAGTCATACGCACTCAGCAGAGAAGAAACACCTGATCACCTCAACCAAGCTGGTGGAGCTGCGGAATCCTCAGGAAGATGGCGATCTAAGAAGCCCGCTGCTTGTCTTCATACCAACCTCTCTTAGAACCAGTGCTGAAGACTCATTCGGTGTGGCTACATTTGAGGAACTCACTTTTGTCGACATTTACCGGGAACTGACCGAGCAGCTTTTACAGCGAGTTCCTGTTTCATTAATCGCATCCGTTAAAGACATCTTTTCCATTCTTCAGGAGGAACAATGGTTCTTAGCGGATGAAGTCAGTATGGTTCGCTTTTTACTGACCGCAATTGAAAACGGTATTGATGGAGAGACGATAGGTGCAAGCCTTTACGAGCTCGCTTTAATCCCGGATTTCAAATTATTTGAAGACCCGGCGCACGTCTCAGGCAAGATTCACCGTAACGTTGATTCTGTCCGTATTTTAGCAAATTCCCATAAGTCTATTCGAGGCAGAGTAGCCGAACTTGGGCTCCAAGATAAAAAACTGGCGGCCTCACTCATTACCTTTTTTGATAAGCATGATATTCACGAGCCGGAAAACTGGACACGGCGAATCGCTCTGGAGAAAAACTGGTGGGATGTCTCTTTTGATAAATGGGCGTTTGCTGAAGAAATCGCTCTGGACAAAATTGATCTCAACGTTGACTCGACGGACCTGCCTGCCATTGCGGCCGATGAGAGTGACGATACCCTTAGCGGATTGATTGGCCAGCAGGTGTTGGTGCCTAATGACCGCAGAAAAATGAATGTTGTCTTCGATGTTAACCCGCACCCCAAGATGATTAATGGGCTTGATCACTTTACAGTTCAAATCATGTCCCAAGCCGGTGGCCCAGTCGGAAAGTCGAAAAAGGTGAAGGCATGGAACCCCAAGCGCACAAATTGTACTGTGAGCCTTACCAAACTAAACAAGATCGACTTTGAAGAAGGCTGGCATTACATACGAGTTTTACCTTGGACGGCTGAGGGAGATCCCGTCCCCATGAACGATTCAGGGGATGGTGAAAATTCCATGCGCCCTTTTCAAAGTGAACCTTTTTATGTCCTGCCCGACGGAAGTCTCGAGGAAGAGCCTCCACAGAGGGCTATCCCGTTTGAGAAGAGCCTTGAACACGCCAAAATTAAACTCCAACTGACGGCCTTGGGGGATGACAGAGATCCTGCTGATGTTTGTATATCGGACATAAACTGGTCAGAAGGTGGCAAAACGAAACGTAATTCAAAACAAGAATTGCTCGTTGTTAAATTTGGGCGCGAGGGTGCGATGCGGATTCCGGTCTCCCGGATTCTGAAATCAATTGAACAACGGATTCTTGCCGAACCCAAACACCCTTCCGGCTGGAGAATGCAGATCAATCTGAGCACGCCGGAGCTGCCGAGCGAGATTGGTCTAAAACTGCCTTCTTCTGCTGCAATGCAGTCGTTCCTTTCAGCTCGTGAGCTTCTTTTTGATGCTATAAGGAACGGAGGATCGCAGTTGATCTGTCAGGGATTCTCCTTTGAAGAAAATAAGGAGCTCTGCCTTGCTTATGCTGAGTCATATTTCGACCTGATCAAAAGCATTATGCGCAATGCAGAACACAACGCCGGAGCGGACAGGCAATCTGCTCTGATAGAGCTTAAGAACATTCTTGCAGTTGATTCGGTACACGTCATTCTGACTGATTTCAGAGGCAAGCATCGTGAAGCCCTTTTTGTAGCACCCACACATCCTTTAAGAGTGCTGTGGTTGCTCAGCTGGTCTACGCTGGCTCAAGAGTGGATTCAACAAATATTGGCTGACGGCAAGGACTATCTTCCTGAGGTTAGAACAGCACTTCTTGAAGGGCTACAGGCGGTAAATTTCCCCGTGGGTATACCCGTTGAAGATGGACGGGTCTTTACAGCAGTAGACAACCTTAATCCGTTTTGGTGTGTTTGCGTTCCTGCAACTGAGGATAATACTCGTGGACTGATCGCAGAGCTTTGTGCGGCTTTGGGACTACCGGAACCGGCAACGGTTGGTACTGACGTCAACGGCACAGTAATCGCTGAAAAAATCGAACGATATCTCTCTCAGCATCCTTATGTCCGTGAACTTTCAATCAACGTTTTTAATCCCGGATCAGGAAGCGTCATCGCTGAGGCTTTGATGGCTCTTCAGCATAAGAACGAGTTCAAGAGTCTGAGATATAACCTGAATCTGTTTTCTTCAGATCCTGAGTCGCCAACTCTTGGAGACGCTCTTGAGCAATTATTAAAGCCCGGAACCGCAGGAAAATACGATTCGTCTGATGCTTTTTCGATTTCCACTGGTAACCATCTCTTCTCAAAGATGAGCCTCGCAAAGCATCACAATGCCGAGTTCCATGCGGATGAGGATAAGTTTGCTGCTCACTTGAGTATTTTGCTGGATGTATTTCCCGCTGAGGAGATTTCAGTCAGCCCGATCAAAAAAGCATTTCCTCCACTTTACGGCCTTATCCAGGACTATGATGATAATTTTATCGATGATGAAAGCGGTACCTTCTGGCAGAAAAGCCCGCGCATAGGCACAAATCTGCAACCGGGGAATTCAAGTTGTTATGATTTATTAACCAATCTGACATCGAAGATCTGCTCGGCCATATCTGCCGTCGCCACAACCGGAGCTAATTTTGCTGGTGTTCCGGTCATTACCCTCGGTCTCGACTCAAAGGAAAGAGAGCTTATTTACCAGATCCATCAGGTAAGCGATTGGGTGTTCACAATTGACCGGAATATGGGGATTGAATTTTTTGATCACGGAGGTAGGAAGAATCGTCCAGACTACTTGATTGATTTTGTTCCGGGCACCAGTGCTCATACAACGCACAATCTAATTATTTCGTCCCGCTCTACCGATGAGTTGGAGGCGATGTTGCGCCCCGTGCTTGAAATTCACGGACTCACAGCTGATCAGAATCAAACGGGGGCAATCCTTGCTCATTTAAGGTCTCTGTCCGGCCAGCTGGCTTTAAAGCTGATTTCTGCGGATACGCAGCAAAAGGAAGCTCTTGGTCTCGCTCTGGCTCGCTTGTATTTGGAGTATCAGGGAGCCCTTGCAAACCAGATAATCATCCCTCTCGATGCGCATACCAATTTGTATAAGTCATCAAGCGGAGATGAGGTTGAAGACTCTGTCAGCCTACAAAGAACCGACCTTGCCTTATTCGATCTGGATCTGACCTCAAGAACAATTACCTGCAATTTGGTTGAAGTTAAATGCTATTCCGATGTCGGGGATTTTTCCGCCTTTAATCAACTGAAGGAACGCATCAGCGGTCAAATCAACCAGAGTGAAAGAATTATTCAGCGCCACTTCGATCCTGCACTCAAGAAGAATGACCGCCCTGACAGATTGCTGAAAAGCCGCGAACTGGCACTCCTGTTAAGATTCTATCTGGAGCGAGCGCTTAGATATAAAATATTTGAGAATAATGCTGCTGATGAAGCGCGACTGTTCTTGGATACCATTGAAAAAGGATACTCCCTCCAATTTAGACGAAGTGCCATCATTTTTGATTTCGAGAAAAACGGAACCGATGCGCCTGATAATGAAGTAGGCATTGAGTACCACCGGATAGGAAAGGATTTGGTTCAAGCCCTACTTGATAATTGTTCCTTAAGTTTGTCCGAAGCATCTGAGGATTTGGGCGACGAAAGCAGTGCAACATTAGCTGAACTGGCAATTCCAGAAGTCCCACGTCTTGAGACCGCAGCCTTTCTTACTCCCAACAGAGAAAGAACTACAACCATCGATGATCTGGTCGTCGGTATTGAAGATGAGCCAGAAGACGTTGATGACTCCCAACCGGAGTTTGAAAGTCAGTCTGTGGAGCCTGAGAAATCGGTTGAGCCTCAACCAGAGGATGAAGTGAATACTAATCTGAGCGATGCTGCTTCTGAACATGTAATCGATACACCAGAGGCTGAAGAAGCTAAGTCTAAAAATGTTGTAGCGGCTGAAGCTGAAGATGTGTCGATAGAAATGCCGGACTCGGTAGCAGAAGAAAAAGAGCCGTCTTCTAAGGTTAAATATGATGTAATGCTTGGCGTCACATCGGATTCGCCCCAGTACGGGATTCTCGGTGAAGTCTCCGGTCGTAAAGTAGCTCTTGACCTTAACCATACGCATACAATCAGTCTTTTTGGGGTACAGGGCGGAGGTAAAAGCTACACGCTCGGAACTGCGATTGAGATGGCAAGCATGCCGATATCCAACATCAATGTGCTCCCGAGCCCATTGTCCACGGTTATATTCCATTACAGCCCGACACAAGATTATGCTCCGGAGTTCACATCCATGGTTGGAGAAAATACTGTGGAGGCGGAAATCAATATTCTGCGGGAACGTTATAAAGCAGAACCGGAAGCGCTAAAGGACATTCTGATCCTGACTCCATCTGACAAAGTTGACAAGCGGCGACAGGAGTACCCGGATATTGAAGTGCGGCCGATCGCCTTCTCTGCAGCAGAGCTCAAAGCCGCTCATTGGAAATTTCTGATGGGAGCTATCGGTAGCCAGAGCATGTATATGCGACAAATCAATCTCATTATGAGAGGGCTACGCAACAACCTCACTCTTGATGCGATCAGAAATGGAATTGATAGCTCAGGTCTTTCTGATCACCTGAAAGAACTGGCTCAAACACGTTTGCAGTTCGCTAGTGAATACATTGATGACTCTCAAAAGCTACAAGATCTAATTTGGCCCGGCCGCCTGATCATCGTGGATCTCCGCGATGAATACATCGAAAAGGACGAGGCCCTCGGATTGTTCGTTGTGATGCTTCAGATATTCTCTGAGGCCACTTATAACGGCAACGCCTTCAACAAGCTCGTTGTCTTTGATGAAGCGCACAAATATATCGAGAACGACGACCTTGTGTCTGGGTTGGTCGAAGTTGTTAGGGAGATGCGCCATAAAGGCACGAGTATAATGGTGGCGTCACAAGACCCACCGTCCGTCCCAGTATCGCTTATTGAGCTGTCGTCGCAGATCATTATGCACAAATTCAACTCCCCGGCGTGGTTGAAGCATATCCAAAAAGCCAACGCAGCTTTAAGTGATCTCTCCTCAGACAAAATGAGCCATCTTGGAACAGGAGAAGCTTACGTTTGGTCAAGCAAGGCTTCAGACGATTCGTTTACGAGGAGTGCGGTTAAAGTTAAATGTCGTCCCCGCGTAACTCAACACGGTGGCAGTACTAAAACGGCTGTGGACAGGTGAGGTTTTCGATGAACGTTCAAGACGCAGCCATACAGATATTGAAGGACGCTGGAAAGCCTCTCCATGCAAAAGAGATCGCCGAGCGGATTATGGAAGCTGGTCTGTGGATAGCAAAAGGTAAAACACCGGAGGCCACTGTCAGTGCCCGCCTGTATTCGGACATCAAAAAGCATAGGGACCAGTCGACCTTTGTGAAGGTTGCGCCTCAGACGTTCTTTCTTCGGGACACTCAGATTGTTGCTGTTTGCGATGCAAAGGAACCAGAACCCAAAGACGGGAGTACCTTGGCCAGCTCCAAGGATACGTATTCATTTCTGGATGCCGCTGAAAAGGTGCTGGATCAGTTTGGTAATCGGAACTCCATGCATTACCGGGACATTACTGACAAGGCCATCAATCAGGGCTGGTTGAATACCTCTGGAAAGACTCCCGAAGCTACTATGAACGCTCAATTGGTGACGGAACTCAAACGGACAAAGGCCAGCGGTGAGCCTGGCCGGTTTGTTCGCACATCCCCCGGGTATTACAGCCTCGTCAAATGGATGGGAACCGGCCTTCCGTATCAGATTTCCAAGCACAATAGAGAGATCCGGAAAAAGCTGCTTTCCCAGCTGATGGATTTGAACCCGGCTCAATTTGAGGAGCTCGTCGGACAGCTGCTTGCGGAGATGGGGTTTGAAAGTATCGAGGTGACCAAGTACGGAGGCGATGGCGGTATTGATGTTCGGGGCACACTGCTGATCAGCGATGTGGTCCGTATAAAGATGGCTGTTCAGGCAAAACGCTGGAAAGGAAATATCCAGAGCCCGACCGTTCAACAGGTGCGCGGCAGCCTTGGTGCGCATGAACAGGGATTGATCATCACCACCAGCGACTTCAGCACCGGAGCCATCAAGGAGGCCAATCTGCCGGATAAAACTCCCGTGGGCCTTATGAGCGGTGAACAACTGGTCACGCTCCTGATGGAATACAACATAGGTGTCCGCCGCATGTCACACGACCTTTTCGAGCTGGAGGAACTGCCGATCGCTGAACAAGAGAACGATTTAGAAAATAAGGGGCTGAAATGAAAAGCAGACTGAAGAATCTTTACAAATACCTGATTGAAAACCGGAAACATGAAGTCAAAGGCTGGCATGATGCCTATCGTGAGTTTTACGGTCAGGTCGGGCAGATCCGTGAACGTATCAAATCAGGAGAAGGCTTATCTCAAACTGATGAGGCTTTCCTGAAGCAGCTCCTCTATGAAAAAAGCAACGGGATCGCTTCTCGCGGCCAGTCTGTTTTAAGCAACGAAAACTTTCAGGCTTTCATCAAAAACAAGGATTTCCTATCCGCGCTGGAAGAATTTATCCAGACCCCCAACAAAGAGAACTTCCAGAAATTTGACGATGCGTGGTCGGCCCAAGGCAAATCAAACAACCCAGTTCTCGTCAATCGTGTGGCGGCAGCCTGCACACTCGAAGTCTCCACTACTGTTGATTCCGGTAAGTTTAATCAGGTCTTAAGCTGGCTTATTCGTGAAGGAATTATCCCGGCATATCCGGCCGAAGAGGATCAAGATTGGTATTCAAAAAACATTTTCCTACTGAAGATCATCAAAGATGAGTTCAGCGATGAGCTTCGGGACAATAAAACGGACGAGTTTTATCTGAGTCAGTTTGTTTGGGTGCTCTACGAGAATCTGTCCAATCCATTCAGCCTGAAAAAGCAGATCGTTAAATACGGCGCTCCCGGAACAGGGAAAACATACCAAGCTCGCCAGCAGACCTCTCTGTTGTTTGATATCTGGAAAGAAGAGTTTGCTCCAAACAGCGATCTCACACATGGAAGTCAGATTGAGCTGGTGCAATTTCATCCGTCTTTCAGCTATGAGGATTTCATGGAGGGCTTACGCCCCATTCTGGACGGTAATGGAACTGCGCAACTGAATTTGCTGATTGGTGTTTTCAAAGAATTCTGCCGAAACGCCGGTAAGTGGGAAATTGATGTTTGCGGTCTTGGTCTCGATCGGGACTGGGAATCAATTACGATCGATGAGCTTCGTCCCCATAGAGAGAAATTATCAGGTGATCATTGGCAGTACATCTTCGAAATATCAGACTCATCCAAGCTGGTATCCGATGCTGTACCTCCATTCTTCTTTATAATCGATGAAGTTAACCGGGCTGAGTTGTCTCGGGTTTTTGGTGAGCTGATGTATTGCTTGGAATATCGAGGCACTAAAGGCAGTGTCAAAACCCAGTATGCCAATTTGAATAACGAAGGCACCGGCATGCTTCAGACCGGTCAAGGATACCTGTTCTTCATCCCGACAAACATCTATCTGATCGGAACGATGAATACCATTGACCGGAGTGTGGAAAGCTTTGATTTCGCTCTCCGACGCAGATTCCGCTGGGAAGAAGTGACGCCGGATACAGGGCTGTTGAGATACCATCTGAACCAGTTCTGCAAAACCTGGGTCGCTCTGGCGGATAACCTTGAACGGTTGAACGCCCAGATAGCCCAGGAACCTTTGCTGGGCCATGATTACCAAATCGGTCATGCCTATTTGATGAACTTGAAGTATGCCACCAGCCTTACGGTTGCGGAAGTAAGAGAGCGTGTCTGGGATGATTGCATCCGGCCTTTGCTTCAGGAATACCTTCGCGGTACCGGCAAGGAGGCTGAGCTCATCGGTTCTTTTGGAAAGGCATTCGGGGTTTAAATCGTGTGGCTGTTCGATATCATAAAGAACGGGACTCTGGTCGATAACCAGTCTTATTTGGTCAACCAAGGCATCTTGACCAATAGACGTTTGGGTGAATCGATTGCCCTCAGTACCAAATCAAAAGGCCAGTGGACCTATCCTCATAACGACGAGTCTGCTATTTGGCATTTTTTAAATTCGGTTTCTCGTGATGTCGAAAAAACGCTGAATGACAATATTGCCGATGCACTAATCCTATTCAATGATGAAGATTACGAACACAATACCGACGGCGGCTTTATCGGTGTAACCGGTACGGATGCCAGAAATTTCAATCTCAACACAGGCAATCTGATTGGGTTTGTCAAACGTGGGGATTATTCCCTGAAGATCAGCTCACGTTTTGGTGATGCTTTCCTTCAATACATCATTGCCGATGCCGACGGGTTTCTTGAACTGGAAAATATTGGCGGTGAAAGTCACGCCGATGGTTACGAGTGGCTCCTTGCATATCTTTGGAATATCAAGTTCAAGAGGGCTTACCGGCTGGGGCTGCCCAAGACCTACATCACAAAGAATGATCGGATTTCCCGCGTTCGCGGAACAATCAATGCGGTTGAATACTTCCGAAACAAAACCTCCGGCAAATATCTGTGCTCCTACCGTGAACACAGTTACGACAGCCCTGCGACCTCACTTTTCATCAAAGCCTATGAGGCGGTTGAGCACTACTCTTTTTGCCAGCGTACAAGGAATGTCTACAATGCGTTTCTTACCGCTAATCAGGGTGTGAAAAGATCCCGTCAGGAAATCTGGAGAACGCCGTATTTCACCAATCCTTTCTACAACGACTATAACGTGCTGATAGATCTGTCGAAGCAAGTCATCAACCAGCAAGGTTCTGATTTTGACTCCCAGTATGATTCGAGCGCCTTCTTTTTCGATATATCGATGCTTTTCGAATATTTTATCCGGAAGCTCATCAAACGAGATGGGGTCCGGCTGTTAAGCAAGTTCGAGCAACGCTATGAAATACCGGCCGGTGCTCTCGGCAGCTACATGCGCAAACTTGAACCGGACCTTGTTTTTGAGAGTGATGGCGGTCTGTACGTCTTTGATGTGAAGTATAAAGCCTTTGACCCACAATTCGGCGTTAAGCGAGAAGACCTTTTCCAGCTGCACACATACATAGGGCAGTATGGAAATGGGGCCTCGATAAAGGGGGGTGGCTTTGTTTACCCGATATCCGAAGAACGATGGGCTTCACTCAATCTAGATAAAACACAGGGGCTGATTTCCGATGTTATTCGCCAGCAGGGTCAAGATATCCCGTTTCATGTTCTTTTTCTGAAAATCCCTGACAATACATCTCTTGATTTTAATAGGCTCATGAGCGAACAGTGTCGTATGTTCATTGATACTATCCATTCGAAAATACTGATTAAGGAGAAGATCGCTGCATGGGCATAGACAGAACATCCAGAGCCCAAGGATGCTTGCTGGGCCAGCTTGCCGGTGATGCACTGGGAAGTCTGGTTGAGTTTCAGTCCCCGGATGAAATCCGGCGCAGCTACCCCGATGGTGTTCGGGTGCTGGCGGATGGCGGCACATGGAATACCATTGCCGGTCAGCCGACGGATGATTCCGAAATGGCTCTGCTCCTTGCCCGGCTGCTGGTGAAAACCGGTTCGTATGACCCGGAGGCGGCACGTAAGGAATATCAATACTGGCTGAGTTCCGATCCGTTTGATTGCGGCATGACCATTTCAGCCGGGCTGCGTGGCAATCCAAACCCGGACAGTCAGGCCAATGGAGCCATGATGCGGATCAGCCCGCTCGGGATCTTTGGAGCCGGTGTCGAACTAAATCAGGTGGCTGAATGGGCCATGCAGGATGCGGCTCTCACACATCCCAATCTGATTTGCCAGCAGGCCAACGCGCTGTTTGCCATGGGGATTGCCTACGCCATTCAATCAGGCTGCGACAGTAAAGATTTATACCAGCACATCCGGCAGTGGGCGCTCGACATGCCCATTGATCCCGCTTTGCTGGATACCATTGACAAGGCAGCCGAAGAGCCGCCAGCGGACTATGTCCACCAGCAGGGCTGGGTAATGATCGCTTTCCAGAATGTCCTGTATCAGCTGCTTCATGCCCCAAGCCTTGAAGCCGGTGTTGTTGATACCATCATGCGCGGGGGTGACACTGATACCAACGCGGCCATTTGTGGGGCGTTATTAGGCGCTGTGTGCGGTCGGGAGGCGATTCCGGCCCAGTGGCTCAACTCCCTGCAGAACTGCCGCCCTGAGGCAGGACATCCGCGAGTCCGCCATCCACGCCCGGAATGCTTCTGGCCGGTGGATGTATTGGAACTGGCAGAGAGGTTACTCGTATGATGCTGGCGATTGCGGCTTTAATAGCCGGTCTGGTGCTTCTGGTATGGAGCGCCGACCGTTTTGTGGAAGGCTCGGCTTCCACAGCCCGCCACTTCGGCATGCCGCCGCTGTTAATCGGCATGGTAATCGTTGGCTTTGGAACATCCGCTCCGGAGATGGTTGTTTCCGCTTTGGCCTCGATCGATGGGAATGCGGGAATTTCCCTTGGTAATGCGTATGGCTCCAATATCTGCAACATTGCCCTGATCCTCGGGGTGTCTGCCCTGATCAACCCGATAATGGTTCATTCGACGGTATTGCGCAAAGAGCTGCCTATACTTACGCTGGTCACCATTCTCACAGTGGTCCTTCTATCAGACCTTGATTTGTCACGGCTCGATGCAGTTGTCTTGCTGCTGGTATTTGCAGGCCTGATGGCATGGACCATCTATCAGGGCCTGAAACGAAAGACAGATACGCTGGCCAACGAGGTTGAATCTGAAACCGTCGAAAAAGCAATGCCGCTCAAGCGAGCTGTTTTCTTGCTTGTAGTCGGCTTGCTGCTGCTTATTGCCAGCTCCCGCATCCTCGTATGGGGTGCAGTGGAGATAGCACAGATTTTCGGGGTAAGCGACATGATCATCGGGTTAACTATTGTGGCGGTTGGCACCTCTTTGCCGGAGCTGGCTTCATCGGTCATTGCCGCCCGTAAGGGTGAGCATGATATCGCTCTGGGAAACATTCTTGGTTCCAATCTGTTCAACACACTGGCCGTTGTCGGAATAGCCGGAACGATTCATCCTTTTGCAGTGGAGCCTGAAACGCTCTCCCGGGACATGGTCGTCATGAGCGCATTGACCATCTCACTTTTCCTGATCGGTTATGGATTCAGAGGACGTCAGGGTCGTATAAATCGTTTCGAAGGAACAGCTCTTTTGCTGGTATATGTCGCATATACAGCCTGGCTGATCAGCACCGTATTAAAGGTTCAGACATGAGTTGTAAAACACACCTCCGGGTATTCAATCGGGAATCGAACCCACGTCCGTTCTCTGTTTCGGGAAAATGTAGAGAATTAAATTTCTCTCGGGGTCCGGCAATCTGAAGGGATTGGATGTGCGGTAAGGTGTTGAATAAACAGGGTTTGCGGATGTATTTTAGTTTGGAGAACGAATTGGGGTAAAGCTCCGTGTCCTCCACCATTTAAAAAAGACAGACCCGTCCACTAACCACGTCCGGTTATTGGGCGGGTTTTCTTTTTCTTCGTATTATTAGCGACTTACGCTGCCTTCAGAGTGTCGGCGCTGCCGCCCCGATCACTCCCTTTTCGGGAAATCCGTCATACCCAGCTTCTCTTTCGTCTGAAAATTCTCCGCATTCTTACCCCATTCTCCGGACCTCGTCCGGTTTCCTGCATTTTTTTCTGCAACCGCTGCTCGGCGATTTCGTCGGCAAACTGGTTGATACTTTTCATGATTCCGTCAAACAGGTCGTTGATGTCCATGGTCGGTCGCTCCTCGTTGTGATTTCTGATTACTTCCCCGCTTACTTACCGGAGAGACGGAGAAAGTGTCGGGCGTTGGCTGAAATTTTTTCGTGCTGGTCTTCTGGGGGGTTACTTACCGGGCGGCAGCGGAATGTGTCGGAAAATTCTGAAATAACCGCCAACTTTGCGCTTTCCACATGCGTTGTCACCTGCTATATTGAGGGCCGTAATTATAGGTTGGGCAAATTGCATTCGCTCACCGCCGGAAAGTTGGTGGCTCACCAGGAAAAAAGGCAAATCGATATGGCAAAGGCACCGGAAAATTTTGCGGAGACGGTCAAAGAAGTCCGCCAGCAACTGGGGCTCAGCCAGGAAGAGCTGGCTCACGAGCTGGGTGTGAGCTTTTCCACGATCAACCGCTGGGAAAACAGCAAGACGGTTCCCTTCAAGCTGGCGAGAAGGCAATTCGAGGCGTTTTGTGAGCGGATGACGGAGCGGGGGAAATTGAATCTGCCCGAGAATATGAGGAGTGATATTCGATGAGCACCAACACCGGAGCCAATCTCGGGTTTGAGGACAAACTGTGGAACGCGGCCGACAAACTGCGCGGCACCATGGATGCGGCGGAATACAAGCATGTCGTGCTCGGGCTCATCTTTCTTAAATACATCTCTGATTCGTTCCTCGAAAAGTATGCGGAGCTTCAGGCCGAGGAATATGCCGACCCTGAAGATCGCGACGAATACAACGCCGCCAACGTGTTTTGGGTGCCGATCGAGGCCCGCTGGACCACCCTGCAGGGACGTGCCAAAGATCCGAAAATCGGACAGCTCATCGATGAAGCCATGGCGGCTATCGAGCGCGACAACACCTCGCTGAAAGGTGTCCTCCCCAAGGATTATGCCCGCCCGGCCCTCGACAAGTCCCGCCTTGGGGAGCTGATTGATCTCATTGCCACGATAGGCCTTGGCGACAGGGAGAGCCGCAAGCAAGACATTCTCGGCCGCGTCTACGAATACTTTCTGGCGCAATTTGCCGAAAAGGAAGGCAAGGGCGGCGGTGAGTTCTATACCCCCCAATGTGTGGTCAAGCTGTTGGTCGAGATGATCGAGCCCTTCAAGGGCCGTGTCTATGACCCCTGCTGCGGGTCGGGCGGCATGTTCGTGCAGGCCGTTCGTTTTGTCGAGGCGCACGCCAACGGTAATGGCAATGGAACCCAGGCTCGCCGGGAGATTGCCGTTTACGGTCAGGAAATGAATTACACCACCTGGCGTCTGGCGATCATGAACATGGCCATTCGCGGTATCGATGCCGATATCCGCTGGAATGAAAAAGGGTCGTTCCTGCAGGATGCCCATAAGGATTTGAAAGCCGACTTCATCCTCGCCAATCCCCCGTTCAATGATGAGGACTGGGGCTTTTCCAAGGTTAAAGAGGATGTCCGCTGGGCTTTTGGCACCCCTCCGGCTGGTGGCCCGCGCAAGCAAAAGGATGGTTCCGTCGTTCATGTGGACGGTGGCAACGCCAACTACGCCTGGATTCAACACTTCGTGCATCACCTCGCGCCGGATGGCATCGCCGGTTTTGTGTTGGCCAACGGTTCCATGTCCACCAACACCTCCGGTGAGGGCGATATCCGCAAGTCACTGATCGAAGCCGATATGGTGGATTGTATGATTGCCCTGCCCGGGCAGCTCTTCTACACCACCCAAATCCCGGTCTGCCTCTGGTTTCTGACCCGCTCCAAGAAAGCTGACGCCAAACGGGGCTTCCGCAGCCGCGCAGGTGAAACCCTGTTTATCGACGCCCGCAAGCTGGGCACGCTGATAGACCGCACCCATCGGGAATTGTCCGACGAGGAGATCGCCGAAATCGGCCGTACATATCATGCTTGGCGCGGCGAGAAAAAAGACGGCACCTACGAAGACAAGGCCGGTTTCTGCAAGTCAGCCACTCTCGAAGACATCCGCTCCCATCATCATGTATTGACCCCCGGTCGCTATGTTGGTGCAGAAGCCATCGAAGATGACGGCATCGCCTTTGAAGAAAAGATGTCGGAACTGTCTGACCGACTTTACCAGCAGATGCGCGAGTCGGTCGAGCTGGATTCCGTAATCCGTCGCAACTTGGAGGTGCTGGGTTATGGGGAATGACAAACTGATTTTTGCTGACTGTGCGGAAGAAATTCGAAAGACAATCCGACCTGAAGATGCGAGCGGCACTAAATATATTGGCTTAGAGCATATTGAGCAAGGCTCATTGCATTTAAACGGATATGGCGTCGCCGAAGATGTATCAAGCGCAAAAGCAATATTCTCAAAAGGAGATATTCTATTTGGGAAACTCCGTCCTTATTTCAGAAAAGTAGTTCGTGCGCCTTTTGACGGCGTTTGCTCGACAGATATATGGGTCGTTCGTGCTAGGGATGGAATCAATCAGGGCTTTCTTTACTATTGGATGGCATCTTTTGATTTCGTTAATTTCTCAATGCAGGGTTCTGAAGGCACCAAAATGCCGCGAGCTAAATGGGAACATGTCAGTAGACATGAGATTCCTTTTTTTGACGAAACGGAACAACGCACCATCGCTCACATTCTCGGATCACTGGACGACAAAATCGAATTGAATCGGCGGATGAATGAAACGTTGGAGGCAATGGCCCAGGCACTGTTCAAGAGCTGGTTTATCGATTTCGATCCGGTCATAGACAACGCTCTGGCCGCAGGCCACCCCATCCCCGAAGAACTGCAAGCTCGCGCCGCGCTTCGCGAGTCCCTCGGCGACGCCCGTAAACCTCTGCCGGACGACATCTGCAACCTTTTCCCCAATGAGTTTGAATTTACCGAAGAAATGGGCTGGATTCCGAAGGGTTGGGAGGCAAGAAGCGTTTCGGACCTCCTCAGCATCAACCCTACAGTTAAGATTAAAAAGGGCTCTATTGCTCCCTATGCCGACATGGCGTCTTTGCCAACTGAAGGTTTTACAGTCGGTGAAATCATCAAAAAGCCCCACAATGGTGGCGCAAAGTTTCAGAATGGAGATGTACTTCTCGCCCGCATCACCCCTTGTCTTGAGAATGGAAAGACAGCAGTTGTTGATTTCCTAGACGGAGACCAGGTCGGATTTGGTTCGACCGAGTTCATCGTTCTTCGTGGTAAAGCCGAAGTTCAAACTTCATTCGTTGCCTGTCTTGCCCGAAACCCATCTTTTCGTCAGCACTGTATCGCCAGCATGGTTGGCTCATCCGGTCGCCAGCGGGTTCAGAATGCTTGCTTCGACAATTATTACATCACCCGGCCAAGAGAGACGAAGATTCTTATCGCATTCAATGGTCTGACTGAACCAGCTTTCCGCAAGATCACTCACAACGCCCAGCTCAACCGCGATCTATCAAAAACTCGCGAAACGCTAATACCAAAATTTCTCTCCGGGGAACTTCGTTTGCAGCTCGAAGAAATGGAGGTGGCGATATGATTTCCTCCTGCGCCACAATTGAGTTTGAGGACAACCATGCCTGCGTATCTTGGCGTGGCCAGTCATTCTCTCTTAGTGAGGACTTTACATCATTTCTCCAGACAGAAGTTCGTTCGCGTCTTGATGATGAGGAAGGAACGGAAGATTTTCGGAGTCATCTTCGCGGCTTGGCTCTCACCGGAATGGGGAAGGAAAGTCTCGAAGCTGTGCTGGCAGCGGAAGCCCCTGAAGAGCGAGACTGGGCTGCCGGGGAAGCGCTTGCTGAGGCTTATCTGATTGAAACGAAGGGCGTCATTTTTCCGTGGAACATGGAACGCGACAAACGAAATCCCTTTGGCTCACTGCCGGGGGCCGACCTTGTTGGTTTTGTGGCGGAAAGTGCTGGCTATCGTTTAGCGCTAGGAGAAGTAAAGACGTCCTCAGAAGAGGCTTACCCGCCGCAAGTGATGTCCGGTCGGTCAGGACACATGGGCCACCAAATTGACAAGCTCGCCCAGGACTTGACGACGATTTGCCAGCTTATCAAATGGCTACATCCACGGACTAAAGGTGGACTGTATCAGGAGGCATTTGACTGTTCCTGCATCAGCTATTTCAATACAGGGAGAAAGTCCTTAGTTCTTTTCGGTGTCCTGATTCGTGACACGCAACCGAATGAACGCGATCTTTCTGCCCGGGGAAAAGCGTTGAGGCGTAAACTTGCCTCCCCGACTCAATGTGATCTGGTCGCACTCTACCTTCCCTGGAAGACGGATCAGCTTGTTCCTTCAATCCGGCAAGGAGGTGACTCATGAGCCACTGGTTGCTAGATGGGATTGAAGAACGCCGCCGTGCCGCGTTGAAGGCCTCAGACAAGGCGCAGGTCTACCGTGAGCTGCTTTCGACGGACGCCGAGTTGGATCTCAACTTGATCCTCGATGTGGCCAACGCCCTAGAGCTGGCTTCCCTTGACCTTATCCTCGAGCGATTTGAAGAAAATGAAGAAAAGGAAAAACTACTTCGCGCTGCGGCATGTGATGCCTTTCAGCTTTTCAAGACGCTTTTTGTTGCGGGAAGCCCTCTAGATCAAGGCAAAACGCTGCTGCGTGCCTCATGCCTTGCCATCCTAGGTGATCGAGGTTCCGACGCTGCACGCTGGCTCCGGGCATTGGAAGACACAGGGGATTGGCCCGATCTTCCGATAAACTCAGAAAACTGGGGCGAACGAACTTGGGCGACACTCATCGACGTGTGGCTCCGTTTGATCCGCAAGCGAGGATGGTCTGACCGCGATCTTGTGCTCGAACGGATCGCGAATCTGCGCAGCAGCCAGATGGAGTTCGAGAAGAACTACCTCGATGGGGTGCCTACTCATTCGGCCAAAGCTACCGCTTTGGAACTCATCGGACTTTACCATCTCGCAAAGGCTGCCGACATTCTAGCCCAATTCATTACCGAAGGGGTTGTGGATGGCAACCACCAGGTTCAACAACTCCTCGACACCCATTTTGACCGAGCTCAGGCTGCTTGTGAACCGGCCCGCCTAATTGAGCTGGAACCCACGACGCGATTGCTTGCGGCCGCTTCTGCTCAACTCGTCAATAATTCGATTTGGACGGTGACCCGGGCGGTAAACTCACGTGTGACGCAATTTGTTCGGACACTGGTTTCTCGTGGCCGAGGGAACAAGGCAATTTTCGACGTCCTGCCGCCCCAGCGCCGAACCCTCGCAGAGAAGGGACTCCTAGGGTCGAGTCGCCGCGCCGTAGTTGTAAGCCTGCCGACATCCAGCGGCAAAACCCTAATTGCTCAGTTTCGAATCCTTCAAGCCCTGAACCAGTTTGACGACCAGGGCAGCGAAGGATGGGTGGCTTACTTGGCCCCTACTCGGGCATTAGTGAACCAGGTGGCACGACAATTACGCAGTGATTTCAAGCTGTTAGGCGTAGTTGTAGAGCGGGTTAGCCCTGCTCTCGAGGTAGACGGGATTGAGATGGAACTGCTGACGGAGACCGCGCCAGACGCAAAGTTCCGAGTCCTAGTGACAACACCGGAAAAACTTGACTTGATGCTCCGCCAAGGTTGGGAAAGCAAGATCGGCAGACCGCTGACGTTGGTAATTGTGGACGAGGCGCACAACCTTCAAAGCCCGCGTAGAGGGCTCAATCTGGAACTTCTCCTTGCTACGATCAATAATGAATGCGAATACGCACAATTCCTGCTTCTCACGCCCTTCATCTCGAATGCTCGTGAGGTTGCCAGGTGGTTGGGTGGCCAAAATTCGGATGATATTAGCCTTTCTTTGGACTGGCAACCAAATGACCGCGCGATTGGGATAGTGCAAGCCATCCAAGGAGAACCCTTGAATGGTCGCAGTTACGACTACTCTCTGGAGTTTGAAACCCTTCACACGACGCGAAAAACAATCGCCTTGGATGAGCGTGTGCCGTTCCCGAAGGCTGGTGAAATTGCTTCGACGTTTTCCAAGGCGAACAGCCAGGGCTCAATCGCAGCGGTTGCAGCTCAATATTTGAAACTTCGAGGACCAGTAATTCTTATGCACGCAAGACCGGATTGGGTATGGTCGTTGGCAGATCAGCTCAAGATTGCCGGGAATAAGAGGTCTTCGATTCATGCAGACGTTGAGCTTGTTCAGAATTATTTGGCGCTCGAAATGGGTGAAGGTTTTCCACTCATCGAGCTTCTGTCGTATGGCATCGGTATTCACCATTCGGGACTTCCCGAGGAAGTAAGGATGCTGATTGAGTGGCTCTTTGAGGCTTCGCATCTGGATTTCCTAGTTGCAACAACTACTATTGCGCAAGGGATTAACTTTCCGGTGAGCGGTGTTGTAATGGCCTCGCATCAGTATTTTTCTTCCGATCGCCCACCTGAAGACATGCCGCCAGAGGATTTCTGGAACATCGCAGGACGCGCAGGAAGAATTTCTCAAGGTCAACTTGGAATTGTAGCATTAGCTGCTGACAACACAGATAAAGCGAGCGCGTTACGAACCTATATCAATAAGAACACTGGAGATCTTAATTCGGCTCTTATTCAGATGGCAATCGATGCAGCCACAAGTTTGGATGACCTAGGAAGAATTGTGTACAGCAAGCCGGAATGGTCCTGTTTTCTGCAGTATCTTTCCCATACGTACCGGCAAATGGGAGAACCCGCTACATTTCTTCAACAGATTGAGCAGGTTTTAAGAGGAACGTTTGGATTCGAAAAACTGAGACTGCGCAACAGTCACATTGCACGTCAGCTTCTGATTGGCATCGAAAACTACGCACAGTTCCTTCAGGAACCTGGACGCCCGATTAAGCTGGTCGATAGTACCGGCTTCTCGGTCAATAGCATCATCACGATTCTGTCAAATAAAGGGTCTATTGATCATAATTCATGGGATTCTGAGACGCTTTTTGAGAATAGAGACCAAACTCTTCGCGACATGATGGGAGTCTTACTGCTCGTTCCAGAGCTTAGGGATAACTTGGAAGCAGCAACCGGAGGGGCTGGCAAAGATGGCAATAAGCTTGCGGAAATCGTTAAAGACTGGGTCGCCGGCAAATCGTTACCTGAAATTGCGGCCATCCATTTCCAGCGAGACGGTGATACTCCAGTTATCGCGATTACCCGATGCGGCCAGAATCTGTTTGGAAAATTGACACAAACCGCCTCTTGGGGACTCGGAGCGCTACTTTCAATTACCGCCTCGACTCTTCCAGATGACGAATTCAAGAGACTCAGTAATCTTCCTTCTCGTGTTTTTTATGGAGTCAACTCTGATGAGGCCATAGCGATGAGGCTGTTGGGCATCCCAAGAACAGCCGCTGCGCCTTTGGCGTCCCATTGTGGCAAGACCATTAACCAGCCACTGCCGAAGCTCAGAGAAACTTTGGTTAATCTGACCGAGGCAGATTGGAAAACTGCCGTTGGTCAAAATGGTTTAGTCTATCGCCGAGTTTGGCGAATCCTGGAAGGTGTTGATGACGCATGAATATATTGAATGAAAGTGTTCTTGAGAATGTTTGCTTGGAATGGCTGGCCGAACTGGGATGGATGGTGCTGCACGGCCCGGACCTGGCTCCCGGCATGCCGGGGCAGGAGCGCGAGGATTACAGACAGATATTCCTTCTAGATCGCTTGCGTAATGCATTGACCGCAATCAACCCCGATGTTCCGTCTGTGGGGATTGAAGAGGCGCTGCGCCGGATACTCGCCGTTAGCGGGCCAGATATCGTAAGCAACAATCGCACGTTTCATCGGCTGCTTACCGACGGCGTGGACGTTGAAGTGCCGTCCCTCGATGGCTATGGCGGTTCCCGACATCTTAAGGTCTGGCTGCTGGATCTGGAAGAGATCGACAACAACGACTGGGTGGCGTTGAACCAGTACACCGTTATCGAGGACAACAAGAACCGGCGTGCCGACGTGGTGGTCTTCGTCAACGGTTTGCCGCTGTCGATTCTCGAACTCAAAAATCCCGGTGACGAAAACGCCACCATCAAGCACGCCTTCAATCAGCTTCAGACCTACAAGAAGGATATCCCGTCGCTTTTTACCGGCAACGAACTGCTGGTGATCTCCGACGGGATTCAGTCGCGTTGCGGTACCATCACCTCTGGCTGGGACCGGTTCATGCCCTGGCGGACCATTGATGGCGAGAGCGTCGCGCCCAAAGGGATGCCGGAACTGGAGACCACCATTCGCGGTCTATTCGAGCGTCGGGTGTTTCTCGACTACATCCTGAACTTTGTGGTTTTCGAGGATGACGGGGCGAAGATCATTAAAAAGTCGGCGGCCTACCATCAGTACTGGGCGGTCAACAAGGCTTTGGGCTGTACCCTTTCCGCTTGCGGCATCGATGCCGAGGCTTCCAGGCTCTTCGGGCGTTTCCCGGCCGAGAGCAACCCCTGGCAAGTGGCTGAGCCCATGGTCCACTACGGCAAGGGCACCCCCCATTTCGGCGGCAAGCGCATCGGGGTAGTCTGGCACACCCAAGGCAGCGGCAAGAGCCTGTCGATGACCTTCTATGCTGGGAAGGTGATCCGCCACCCGAACATGAACAACCCAACGCTGCTGGTCATTACCGACCGCAATGACCTGGATGATCAACTCTTCGGCACCTTTGCCGGGTGCAAGGATCTGCTGCGGCAATCGCCGGTGCAAGCGGGCTCCAGGGCGCATCTGCGGGAATTGTTGAAGGTCGCTTCGGGCGGCGTGGTGTTTACCACGATCCAGAAGTTCATGCCGGACCAGAAAGGTGATGTCCACCCGCTGCTGTCGGACCGCGCCAACATTGTCGTTATCGCCGACGAGGCCCATCGCAGCCAGTATGACTTTATCGATGGTTTTGCCCGGCACCTGCATGACGCCTTGCCGCATGCCTCGTTCATCGGCTTTACCGGCACCCCGATCGAAAGCGACGACCGCAGCACCCCGGCGGTTTTTGGCGAGTATATCGACAAGTACGACATCCTCCGTGCGGTGGAAGACGGCGCGACGGTTCCCATCTACTACGAAAACCGCCTGGCCCGCATCGAGTTGGTGGAGTCGGAAAAGCCTCGCATCGATCCCGAGTTCGAGGAGATCACCGAGGGCGAGGAAGAGACCGGCAGGCAAAAGTTGCGCAGCAAATGGGCGGCGCTGGAAGCCATGGTGGGGGCCGAAAAGCGCATTGCGCTGGTCGCTGAAGACCTGGTGGCGCATTTCGAGACGCGGCTTGAGGCCATGGATGGCAAGGCCATGATTGTCTGCATGAGCCGACGTATCGCGGTAGACACCTATCAGGCGATCCGGAAGCTTCGTCCCGACTGGCACGCGGATGACGACACGGCGGGCAAAATGAAGATCGTGATGTCGGGTTCCGCCTCCGATCACATGGACTGGCAGCCCCACATCCGCAACAAGGCCGGGCGCGAGGCCCTGGCGAAACGGTTTAAAGATCCCGCAGACGAGCTGAAACTGGTCATCGTGCGTGATATGTGGCTGACCGGTTTTGACTGCCCCAGCATGCATACCATGTATATCGACAAACCGATGAGCGGGCACAACCTGATGCAGGCCATCGCACGGGTCAACCGAGTTTTCCGTGACAAGCCCGGAGGCCTGGTGGTCGACTATATCGGGCTTGCCGACTCCTTGAAACGGGCACTTGCCAATTACACCGCCAGCGGCGGCAGGGGCGATGCCACCATCGATCAGGAACAGGCCCTAGTGGTCTTCCTGGAGAAATACGAAATCGTGCGGGACATGCTGCACGGCTTCGATTACCGGAGTGTCGTTTCCGGCCCGGCATCCGGACGTATCGTTGCCCTGACCCGGGCAATGGAGTATGTGCTGGCGCTGGAAGATGGCAAAAAGCGCTATCTACCGGCCGTCTCCACGCTCACCAAGGCCTTTGCGCTTGCAGTGCCGAATCCGAAAGCGCTTGCCTTGCGCGATGAGGTCGGATTTTTCCAGGAGCTGCGGACCGCGCTGGTCAAGACGACCGGCGACGAACACGGCAAGTCCCCCGATGAAATGGAAAGCGCCATCCGTCAGCTTGTATCCCGTGCGGTCGCGTCAACGGAGGTGATCGATATTTTCGCGGCGGCAGGCATGGAGAAACCGGACATCTCGATCATGTCGGATGAGTTCCTCGAAGAAGTGCAGGCTCTGCCTCAGAGGAACCTGGCCCTGGAGCTGCTGAAAAAACTGATCAATGACGAAATCAGGTCGCGCTCGAAAAAGAATGTCGTTCAGGCCCGTTCCTTTGCCGAGATGCTGGAGCAATCGGTACGAAAATATCAGAACCGCGCCATCGAAACCGCAGAGGTCATTCAAGAATTGATTCGCCTCGCCAAGGAACTGCGGGAGGCGGGAAAGCGCGGGGAGACACTCGGGCTGAACGAAGACGAGGTCGCCTTTTACGATGCACTCGCCGACAACGGCAGCGCCACCCAAGTCATGGGCGACGAGAAGCTGAAGATGCTGGCCATGGAGCTGGTTTTGCGGGTTCGTCAAAGTGTCACCATCGACTGGACGCTGCGCGAAAACGCCCGCGCTCAAATCCGCGTTCTGGTCAAACGCATCCTGCGCCAGTTCGGTTACCCGCCGGACATGGAAAAGAAGGCGACCGAGTTGGTGCTGGAACAGGCCGAGGTTCTCTGTAAGGCATGGGCGGTGTCATGAGCGGATTCCAGCCCCAGTTCACCATCACCAACCGCATGACCCAGGCGATCACCCGCATCGAACGGGCGCGGGGCTTTCTGGAGGCGGCGCAGCTCTCTGCCGACTGGGTACGCGAGGTGGGCGAACAGGCGCTGATCCGGGAGGCGCACCACACCACCCACATCGAAGGCACCCGGCTGACGCTGGATCAGGCCGAACGGCTGTGGAAGGGCGAAGCGGTACCGGAGGCCGATCCGGACGATGCGCGTGAGCTGCTCAACTACCGCACCGCCTTCGAGTTTGTCTCCGAGTGCCTGGACAGCGGCGACCCGATCACCGAAGGGATGATCCGCGAGATCCACCGCAAGCTGGTGGAAGGCGTGCGCGGCGGCAGCGCTGCGCCGGGTGAATACCGGCGCATCCAAAATTATGTAGTCAACGCTGGCACCGGTCAGGTGATCTACACCCCGCCCACGGCGGTTGAGGTGCCGGTGATGATGTCGGAGATGGTCAAGTGGCTGAACAGTGACCTCGATATCCACCCGGTGCTGGTCAGCGGCATTGCCCAATTTCAGCTGGTGCATATCCACCCGTTTCTGGACGGCAACGGCCGCGCCTCACGCTTGCTCTCCACCCTCTGTCTTTACAAGGCCGGGTACGATTTCAAGCGGCTGTTCACCATCAGCGAATACTACGACCGCGACCGGCCGACCTTCTACAAGTCGATCCAGAGCGTACGCGACAACGGCATGGACATGACCGGCTGGCTCGACTATTTCGTCACCGGCCTGGAAACCCAGATGGTCGAGGTGCGCGAACGCAGCGAGCAGGTCATCCGCCGCGACGTGCTGGTGAAACAACACGGCCTGAACGAGCGCCAGGGCAAGGCGCTGGGCTACCTCCTCCAGCATGGCAAGCTAACCATCCAGGATTTCGAAGCGCTCTGCCCGACCGTCAACCGCCGCAGCTTGCAGCGGGATCTTAAGGGAATGCTGGACAAGAATCTGATCGTTGAAGTTGGCGCGGGAGCGACCGACCCGACCCGCCATTACACGTTGGCTGAGCTATGACAAGCTGTGACACCGAGCTGTGACAGAGCTATGACAATAGCTGCGACATCTTGGGGGCTGACTTGAGGGGTGACTTGGGGGCTAATGTTTTTCAACGACCTGCTGATGGCGGAGTATGGATTTGCCGAAGAGTGACAAGAGCCAGAGTGAACAGGACGAATTGCGTCAACTGCGCGAGGAGAATGCCCGCCTCAAGAAACTGCTGACCCAGCACGGAATCGCCTTGGAAGACCCGGCCACCCCTGAACCCGTCCCCGCCCCAAACGAATCCGCACCAGTCCCAACCCATTTCACCACCGACGACAAGATCGCCCTGTTCCGCCGCCTGTTCCGGGGGCGTGAAGATGTCTACCCGCAGCGATGGGAGTCGGCCAAGGGCACGTCAGGCTATTCACCGGCCTGCGGTAACGAGTGGAAGCCCGGTATCTGTCACAAGCCCCGTGTGAAATGCGGCGACTGCAACCAGCGCCAATTGCTGCCCGTGACCGATCAGGTGATCTACGACCATTTGGCCGGAAAACAGACCATCGGCGTCTATCCACTCCTGGGCGATGACAGCTGTTACTTTCTGGCGGCAGACTTCGATGAGGCCGACTGGCAGGAGGATGCCAAAGCCTTCATGCAATCCTGCCGGGAGCTTGGTATTCCGGCGGCGCTGGAGATTTCCCGCTCTGGCAATGGCGCTCACGTCTGGATCTTTTTTGCCGAACCGGTTCCGGCCCGCGAGGCCCGGCAGCTTGGGGCTGCGTTGATCAGCCACACCTGCGACCGCACCCGGCAATTGTCCCTCGCCAGTTACGATCGCCTCTTTCCCAACCAGGACACCATGCCCAAGGGCGGCTTCGGCAACCTGATCGCTTTGCCCCTGCAGAAACAGCCGAGGGAATTGGACCGCAGTGTCTTCGTTGATGAACACCTGCAACCTTATCCCGATCAATGGGCTTTTCTGGCATCTATCCGGCCCATGTCCCGGCGGGATCTGGAAGACGCTATTCTGCGGGCCAGCGGCGGCCGTCATCCCCTTGATGTGGCTTTTGCCGCCGAGGAAGAAGACAGCAAGCCATGGCAGCGTCCTTCACCTATGCCCGCAAGAATTACCGGTCCGCTACCGGAATCACTGAGCCTTGTGCTGGCCAACCAGATTTTCATCGCCAAAGCCGATCTGCCCCAGCCGCTGGCCAACCGCCTGATCCGCCTCGCCGCCTTCCAGAATCCCGAGTTTTACAAGGCCCAGGCCATGCGCCTGCCGGTATGGAACAAGCCGCGCATCATCGGCTGCGCCGAGAATTTCCCCCAACATATTGGTCTTCCGCGAGGCTGCCTTGATGCGGTGCTCGACCTGTTGCAGGAGAACGATATCCGTCCGGAGCTACAGGACGAACGCTTGGCCGGACGTAAGGTGACTGCCAAGTTCACTGGCACCTTGCGCAAGGACCAGAAGGCAGCGGTGCGGGAGATGTTCAAACACGAGGTCGGCGTACTCTGCGCCCCGACGGCCTTCGGCAAGACCGTTACCGCCGCAGCCCTAATTGCCCGGCGCAAGGTGAGCACACTGGTGCTGGTCCATCGCACCGAACTGCTGCGCCAATGGCAGGAGCGGTTGACCGGATTTCTTGAGTTCCCGAAAGGAAGCTTGGGTGTCATCGGCGGCGGCAAGAAGAAACCGTCCGGCAAGATCGACATCGCCGTCATGCAGTCTCTTTCCCGTCGGGAGGATCTTGGCGAACTGCTCGACCAGTACGGGCAGATTATTATCGACGAATGCCATCACCTGTCGGCGTTCTCCTTCGAGGCTATCCTCAAGCAGGCCAAGGCGAAATTCGTAGTGGGTCTGACAGCCACACCGATACGGCGCGACGGTCATCAGCCGATCATTTTCATGCAGTGCGGGCCGATCCGCCATAGTGCCGCCAGGCCGGAAACCGCCCCGGCGCAACTGGAGGTCTGGCCGAAGGTGCTGCCCGCGCCGGAGATCCCGCCGGATTCGCCGATTCAAGATGTGTTCCGCATCCTTGCCAATGACGCGACCCGCAACCAACGCATCGCCGGGGATGTGCTGGCCGCCTACCGGGAAGGGCGAAAGGTGCTGGTGCTCACCGAGCGAACGGATCATCTGCCGCTGATGCAAGAGGCACTGGGGGATGAGGTCGAGCACTGCTTTGTCCTGCATGGCCGTTTGTCGAAGAAGCAGCGAACGGCGGTATTCGCGGAACTGGATGTGTTGGATGAGTCTGCCCCGAGGGTGTTACTCGCTACCGGCCGCCTGATTGGCGAAGGCTTCGACCATCCGCCGCTCGACACGCTGGTGCTGGCTATGCCGATTTCCTGGAAGGGAACCTTGCAGCAGTACGCCGGACGTCTGCACCGGGAACACGTTGGCAAGCAGGATGTGCGCATCTACGACTATGCCGAAACCGATCAGCCCCAGCTCAACCGCATGTGGGACAAGCGTCAGCGCGGCTATCGGTCAATGGGATACGAGATCAAACCAATGGAGACCGTTATTTTAGGAAATGGCACGAACCTAAAATAAGCCGACCCGCTATTTTAGATTCGTGGTTCTGTCTCCATAAGAAACCGCCAGACCGGCACCACATGAATGGTGCCAAATCCCACGGGGATGGTTTCATCGATGCGCCAGGTGACGATGGTCCCCTCCGCCACCGCCAGCTCGACCATGGCTTCGGAGAGGGAACGCACTTCGCTCTGCCTGACGCGGGGATCGGCCAGGGAGGCGCAGACCTGGACCAGCATGACGGCTCGTTCTTGTCCCGTCACTGGCGGCAGCAGCGCGACAAGGTCCACCTCCCGGCCCGTCTTGGTCCTGTGGTAGAAAATCTCCGGCGTCACCCGGCGCAGTGCGGTGAACACCATATTCTCCAGCAGGCTGTCGCGGTTAGTGAGAATGCCGGAGCTGACCGAGGTGACCAGGGCGTGGTCGACACAGTAGACCTTGCGGGGGTTGACGCTGATCCGGGTCGGCGAGCTGGAAAAAATGTTCACGCTGAACAGCAGCCCGGCATCCTCGAACGCGGCGAGCCAATCGACCACCGAGCTTTTGCGCACCCGGTGGCCGAGGGATTTCAGGTAGTCGGTCAGGTGGCTGATGGCGTAAAAGGAGCCGGTGTTGTCCACCAGCCAGTGGGCCAGATCGATCACCGCCCGAGGGTGGGAAATGTTGTGGTGGCCGATGATGCTGGCGAGGATCGTGTTCCAGTTCGATTGATGCGCCAAGATGCTTTGCGGCTGGTCGAGGCCGTTCACGCCGGGAAAGCCGCCAATCTGCCAATAGTCCTCGAATGCCTTCTGGATGGTCAGCCGCTGCCTGGTCGATAAGGGGCCGTCGCTCTCGATGCCTTTGCCGTCGAGGAACTCCTGGAACGAAAGCGGGAAGATCTCCCAGGAGACGATTCGGCCGGTCAGAGGGCTGGCGGTGTCCTCCTCCGGTGAAGGCAGCAAGGAACCGGCCACGGTGACCTCGCACTTTTCGCTGCGCATCAATCGGTCGATGAAGAGCCGCCAGTACGGGAGCGCCTGAATCCCATCGAAAAAACAGTGAACCGTCTCGCTGCCGCGCTTCTGCGGATGGAGCTCGAAATAGACTTCCAGGATGAGGTCCGGGTTTTCGTGCCGCAGCCAGTAAAGCCGGTCGTCGGCCAGGTCGAGAAAGAGGATGTTCTCGCAGGGCACACCGCTCTCGATCAGCTGCCGGATGCGCAGACGCAGCAAGGTGGTCTTGCCGCTCCCCCTGACGCCGGTGACCACCGAAACCTTGCCCGGCAGGCTGCCAATGGCGACACGCCGGGGCAGCAATCTGTCCGGCGGTTCAAGGTTCTGGTATTCGCGGATGATTCGTTTCAGGCATTCGATCATGACATGGCCCGGTGCTCCCTGTTTGTTTTCGCAACCGGTGTCATTCATGCTTGGCGTGCCGGAAAAAGCAAATGGTTTGTCGAACCGGGAAGGCGATTCCATTCGATTCCTTTTTCGGGAACCGAACCGGCGTCAGAAATGATTGCCGGAAGCAATCCCGCTTTGCGGAAAACGGGCGCGGGTGTTACATAGGAGGAAGCGCAACAGCCAGAAAGGTGAAAATAACGAACAAAAGATTGAATTTCATGCCCAACCCACGATACTGCACAAGATGCATATCCTGTTGATTTCAAGAGTGTTTAAGCGGTGCATATGTTTCCGCCCCCCTAGGAAAGACTCAGATTCGCCAATCCGGAAAACCGGGCCGAAAAGAAGCCGACAATCCATGCCACGGATCGGTTGAAAATACAACGAAACGATGTCGGGGGGAGGCAATAAGACGGGGAAGTTGGAGGGCGATTTTTGGTGTCCGGCCGGACTGCAAACCCGTTATCCTCGTCCGGTGCAGGGAAATCGGGGAAGAAAAACGCTTCCTTTGACATGAACCGCCGCCGGATGTCGGCTGGCATTATTTCTGATGTTACATCAATAACTTATAGGGCAAGTCGAGGGCGTAGGCTGTTTTGCGCCAGGTCGCCGCGCCCTCCACCAAATGCGATTAACCCAACGGTTCTCCGTTGGGTTTTTTTCTTTCCTGAGGCGCCAGTGACCTGCCCCAAGATTTAGGCACAAGTCGCTGTAGAGTTTGTGGATAAGTGAATGTTACGAGCAGCAAACTCGTGCACTAATTGTCGTTCAAGCCTTCGTCGCGAAATTTCCTATTAAAGCTCTCAATATAGGCATTTTGTGTGGGCTTGCATGGCTGTGTAAAGGTCAGCGCGGCAGTACGTGCTTGGATAGTGGTCAAGGCAAGAAACACCTTGTCAGGACAATGTCCGGACGGCTACAATCAAGACATCCAAGATCAGTCCGAAGGGGAATCGTGAGCACCCTGAATCTTTCCAAGACCGAGCGCATCGACGTTCGTGCCAGCGCGCCAGCCAAGCAACTGCTGCAGGAAGCGGCACGCGCTTGCCACAAGAATGTCAGCGAGTTCCTGCTCGACGCGGGCATAACGGCTGCTGCGCAGACGTTGGCGGATCGGCATCAATTCGTACTGGATGAGGCTCAGTGGCAGGCCTTCCAGGAAGCGTTGGACCGCCCGGCGCAGAGCAAGCCACGTTTGAAGAAGTTGCTGCGTGAGCCTGGGGTTCTGGATTGACCAGTGTTTACTCCCCCGTTCACAAGTTGGCTGCAACGGATCAGGTCGATGCGTTCGATTGCGCCCAGGCCGCGCTGAACCAGTTCCTGCAGCGCTACGCGCTCGTCAACCAGAAGGCCAACAGCGCGCAGACCTACGTTTGCTGCCAGGGTGCCATGGTGGTCGGCTTTTACAGCCTGGCTGTTGGTAGCGTCGATCAGGACGCTGCGCCGTCGAGAGTGATGAAAGGGCTGGCGCGCCACCCGGTGCCGGTCATGATTCTGGCCCGGCTCGCCGTTGACAAGGAGCATCAGCATAAAGGTCTGGGCCAGGCCTTGCTCAAGGATGCCCTGCTGCGCACAGCACAGGCTGCCGACATTGCCGGTATCCGCTGCTTGTTGGTCCATGCCAAGGACGACGCAGCGCGGCAGTGGTACGAATCGTGGGAATTCGAGCCCAGCCCGACTGATCCATACCATCTGTTCCTGATGCTCAAGGATCTCAAGGGCATGCTGAGCTAAGGCGGAGTTACTGTCTCAGAACCCAACCTTCTCGCGTTGAGTACCGTCCGCTCGCCGGCTCAGCTTCAATACGGCACCTTGGCTCAACAACGCCGCGCATCCTTGAGTAAGGCTCGGCCCAGACCGGCTACCGAGAAAACAGATCGGTCAGCGACTTGCGCGCAACCCAAGGTGGGCAGAGCGCGCAGATGTAGCGGTGCACATAGCCAACCTCTCAATATCGCACATTAGTCACTATGTTAGTACAATTGATGCAGTTTGTATGTTCAATATTCGTGCTGACATCACTCTTGTCTGCTGGGCGCATGCCCAGCAACAACTGCCAGTGATCGCCGCGCTTGAGTTCCACACTCCGGCAGCCAAGATGCTGGAGCTCCTTGGGCGACAACAGGCCGTTCTGACAAGCTGCTATTTGCAACAGATTTTGTTGCAAATAGCTCAACTATTCCCCGCAGTATCCAAACTATGGCAAATTGGGTGTAAATAGGTGTCTTAATGGATGAGCCCAGAAAATGGGTGTAAATGGGTGTAGTACTGGCTTTATACTGAAAATCGATACCGCCCAGATCACCCTGGAGGTTCTGATTTTCATCGTCAGGATCGTCGAGTTCGCCCGCGAGCATAGGCGCGTCACCATCGGTGCTGCTATTTCCCGAGCGGGAAACAAAGGACTAAAATATGCTCTAAGCTTATTAAATGTTCCCGATCGGTAAATACCACTTGTATATAGTCTAGTTATGATTGACAATTTCCCGAACGGGAAACCGAGTAAGCCATGATATCCATCCGATCACCTCAACAACTAGGGTGCGTACTGCGTGCCGCTCGCAACCAGCTCGGGCTGACACAGCCCCAGTTGGCGCTGGCGGCCGGGGTAGGGGTGCGATTTATTGTCGACCTTGAAGCAGGCAAGCCCACCTTGCGGCTGGCAAACGTGCTACGGGTTATTGATGCTCTGGGCGGTGAGCTCCAGTTAAGCGGATTGCCATCTGCCGATGCCGATGCTCAGCACGAGGGTGGCAATCATGGCGCATGAGCTGGAAGTCCGGCTGTTTGCCGCTAATGAGGCAGTCACCGAACCCCCGATCTGAACCACCAGGCGAACGCAGGTTCGATTCCGCTCTCACGCGCTGCTTACATATCGGCGGCCAGCATATCCTTGGTCATGCTATTGACGTTGCTAACCCCGCCGGTAATTACGTACAGGCTATTGGGATCGGCATAATATACGTGGCCGTTTTTGACCGCTGTGAGCGCGCCAAGCTCGGGATGTTTGGCCAGGGTGGCGGCAGCAGTTTTGGGGCCATTATTAATGGCACCGCGGTCCAAAACAATTAACCAGTCCGGGTCGGCCTTGGCAATGGCGCTGATATCAGCGGCCCTTTTTTGCGCTGCGGCTGCGGCCTCAGGGGTATCCGGCTGGGGGCGGGGCGTGTTTAGTTCCTCTGGACTGCGCCTTGGCAACACAGATGACATCCCGGTCCACTCGTAGACTATGCCAAACCTGTCGCCCGGCGCGTGGGCAATTATGTTGTCGTTAATAATAAATAGCAGCGCGGCCGTTTTGCCGGTATTTGTTTTTTGCAGTGCCTGGACATTTTGTTGCAATTCATCCACCAGTATTTGTGCCTCATTTGCTTTGCCCCAGGCCGCGCCTAGTGCCTGGGTAGCCGTATTCACAGAGTTAATAAAGTCATTCTGGTCTATATCAAATTTAATGGTCGGGGCTATGCTTGCCAGCTTAGGCATGGCTGCGGCCGAGCGTGACCCGGCGATTATCAAATCTGGCTTTAAGCTTTCTAAAACTGCGTAATCCGGTTCAAATAATGTACCCACTACCGGATAATCTTTAAATTGCTCCAGATTGCCGGCGTAGCTCGATTTTGGTACACCAACTACATCGATACCTAAGGCCTTAAGCGTATCCAGCTGAGCCAGATCAAAAGTGACAATACGCTGTGGCACCTTATCCAGCTCAAGGGTGCCGGTGCTGTGACCAAGTTCAAAGGCCATAGCGCTGGTACCAACCAGTAAAGACGCGCCTAGTGTTGCCAAGGTGGAAAACAGTTTCATAACAATACTCATAAATTTAAATGAGAATGATTATCACTTAATGGTTGGTTTATAGTCAAGCGAGTAATGTACCTAGCCAGTGGATATCTGGCTATTAGCTTGCCCTTAATGTTATAAAAATATTTGAAAGTCATTCTGTTGTTTTGATGTAAATCAATGCGTCTCATCATGGCTTGCAGTACATTAATGGTAGTCCTGTAAGTACATTTTCAGGTGCTGTCCCGCTTCTTGTCATTTTTATTGACGGTTCTATCCGTTGCCTAAAGAGTGCCCTGTCACTAGTTCTGTGTTAGATATTCGTCGCTGCGTCGCGCTGACAGCTAATGCTGCCCGTTACGGCCCGAGCCTGTTGGCTGCTATTGTCTTGGCGCTTGCGCTGGCAGGGCCGCTTGTGGCCAATGCGATGGTGCTGCGCGTTGGGGTTTTTAATACGCCGCCAGATTTACAGGCCTCACCTACCGGCCAGCCCAGCGGCCTGCTGGGCGAGCTGCTGCAGGCTATCGCCAAGCGTGAGGGTTGGGAGCTGCAGCCTGTTCTCTGCAAGTGGCCCAAGTGCCTGCAAATGTTGCGCTCAAACGAGCTTGACTTGTTACCTAATGTGGCCTACAGCACCAGTCGTACCCCCAACATGGATTTCAATCAGGCGGCGATTTATGAGCGCTGGACACAGTTATATGTCCCGGTAGGAAAGCCCTTAACTGGCTTGTCTGAATTGCTTGATAAGCGCGTAGCGGTGCTCGGCGGAGCATTGCAGGCCGAACGGCTGGATCAAATGCTGCATGAGATGGGGATCAGCGCCAAACCAGTGCCGGTGGATGAACTCGAATCCGGCTTTGCCCTGGTACACACAGGTCGGGCCGATGCCGTTCTGGCGGATACCTACATGGGTGCATTGCTCGCCCCTGAGTATGAACTACAAGCTGCGCCCAACGCCATTTTGCCAACACCAGTACATTATGCGGCCCCAAAAGGTCAACGCTCCCAGGTGCTTGCACGGATTGATTCTTACCTGGCCAATTGGCAGGCTAATCCAGATTCACCATATTTTGACTTGCTGGCACGCTGGCACGTGCAGCACACAAGTTCGGCCCTTTCACATTGGCGCTCGCACTGGCCATTGGATTTGTTGCTGTTCGCTGCGCTGCTTATGCTGCTTAGCTGGTTGTTACTGTATTGGCGTCGTCAGCGCTTGCTTAAACGCTCGCTGGCCTTAAATAACGTTACCTTGGCTGTGGCCCGCGCAGAAATTGCCAAGCAGGCCAAAATGCAGGTTCAGGTGCAGCGTGCTGCTTTTTACGACCACTTAACCAGGCTGCCACAGCGTACCGTGTTAATAGGTCATATTGAGCAGGCTATAGACGCGGCTGCTAGCGGTAATACTCTGGCTGCGGTGTTGATGTTTAATGTACTTGGGTTTGGCAAGCTAAACGACAGTTACGGTATTGCAGTGGCCGATACCGTTTTGTGTCAAATAGGGCAGCGTCTCCAAGCCGCACTTAGTGCTGACGATACCGTCTCACGTACCGCAGGAGATGAGTTCACAGTACTGTTATCCGGCCTTGGCCCTGATATGCATAGTACCCAGTCAGAAGCGTTGCGCGTGGCTGGGATACTCAAACAGGCGCTGGAAGAGCAGGCATTCATAGTGGGAACAGACGAGATAAGCCTACGCGTAAGCACAGGATTGACGCTCATCAAAGCGCAGGTCGAAGTTGCCCAGATTCTGCGCGAGGCTGGTATCGCCGTGCGGGTAGCTGAGGCCGGTCAGGGTGAGCACATCGTTTGCTATAGCCCAGCGTTACAGGCACAGATCGCTGCGCGGCTAGAACTCGAGCATGACCTGGAGCTGGCCGTGCAACGGGCTGAGTTATCCATGTACATACAAGCCCAGTATGATTATGACGGCCACTTAAGCGGGGCCGAATTGTTGGCGCGTTGGGAGCACCCTACGCGTGGTATGGTGCCGCCCGCGCAATTTATACCAGTACTTGCTGATATAGGTCTGATGCACGCATTTACCATGTGGACGCTGGAAGTTGCTTGCCAGGCTTTGGCTGTGCTGCCAGGTACATTTACCCTGTCGGTAAACATCTGTCCAAGTTGTTTGTTACGTGCCGATTTTGTTAAATCAGTAGCAGCGGTGATTAACCGCGCTGCGGCGCCTGCCAATCGGCTTATCTTTGAGATCACTGAGGAGGCCTGGCTAGATGAGCTGGATGTCGCTGCCCGCAAGATTCATGAGCTAAGCAAGCTTGGTATACGTTTCTCGCTGGACGACTTTGGCTCTGGTTATACCAACCTCACCTATCTGCGCAGCCTGGCTATTTATGAGCTAAAAATCGACCGCAGTCAGATCCTTGGCTTACCAAATAACAATGATAGTAGGGCCATAGTGCACATGATTATTGCCATGGCCAGACAGTTGGGGTTGCGCGTCGTGGCTGAAGGCGTAGAAAGCAAAGCCCAGGCTGATTATTTGTTTAAACATGGCTGCAACGCCGTGCAAGGTTATTTATACGCCCGCCCTATGCCTTTAGCTCAATGGCTGAGCCAACAACACGTCTGCCACGCATAAGCTTTAGCTGTGAAACCAGTTTTGCCACACCTGCATATTCGTTTAAGCCATTGGTTGGTGCTGTTGGTTATCCTGGCCATTATTCTTACACAATTGGTAGGTCTGGTAAGTACGCGCAATGCCCAGCATGATTTGTTGATTGAGGCGTCTTTAGACACCAACGAGACTTTTGCGCGCAAGATAGCCCAATCCGCATCCGAGTTATTGCAAAGGGCAGAGAGTGATCTGGTGGATACGGCCGCAACAATGCTAGCGTATGGGCTGGATTCTGCCAAGGCAGAATTCGAGGCGCAGCGCCTTTTGCGACTCAAATTAGGCTTTTCTTTGGTGGCGGTCCACGATGAGCAGGGTAGCTTGTTGGCAATTGTGGCGCAAAACCCAAAGTATCTTCAGCATAAGCATTTTGAAGCTCCCGGCCTGCGCCAGCTAGAGAAATTGCGTACCAGCAAAGTAAGCTCTGCTTTTACTATTGCCAATGGTCAACTGGCTATCATGCTGGTTCAGCCACTGATAAGCCCTCAGGCTGCCTATATGGGTTATATATCTGCCACGGTTTTCCTCGAAGGTGAAGGCGGTTTGCAAAGCCTGGTCGGCAATACGCGTTTTAGGGGTGATACCCAATTGCTGGTAATAGGTGCTGCCGGCCGCCTGTTGTATGACTCAAACCCTGAATATAGCGGCGTTAATGGTTTAACAAGCCCTGTAATAGCACAGGCTTATCAGTCCAGGCAGTCCGGTCAGTTAAGTTATTTCAGCGCGGATGGAATTGAATTTTTGGCGGGCTACGCGTTTGTGCCTGAGACGCGTTGGCTGGTGCTGGTACAACGTAGCAAAGAATCAGTACTGCGTGGCCTTAATGAGCGCATGCTGGGCATTCTGCCTGACTTGCTCGTGCCTACGTTGTTGTTAATGCTACTGGCGTGGGGCTCAGCCTACCTGATTGCCCGCCCGATCGGGCAGCTGGCCCAGTTGGTAGAGGATGGTGTAGGCAAAAACATGGCACAGAATATCGAGCGTGTAAGCTGCTGGTATTCAGAAGCGGATTCTTTACAGCGTGCCCTCCTGGTCGGGGTGGGGCGCGCCAACCGGACGATTCGACGCTTGCGCGCAGCCGCTATGATTGACCCAATGACTAAACTGGGTAATCGACGCGGGCTGGAACAGGAGTTAGATGCTTTGGTAGATCAGGGGCAGGCGTTTGCCATAATTGCGCTGGATATCGATTATTTCAAAGCCGTTAACGATGCTTACGGCCACGCCGGCGGCGATCAGGTGCTGATTGCTTTTGCTAGCCTTGTCAGTCAAACCATGCGTGCAGGTGATACAGTATTCAGGGTTGGAGGCGAGGAGTTTTTAGTGTTGATGCCGGGTGCCGGGGTGCAAAGTGGTGTGCGTCTGGCCGAGCGCTTAAAAGCCAAACTGGCGGCTGAGCCGCTATTACCCGAAGGACAGGTACTTACTATGTCGGCTGGTGTGGCCGACTGTTTACCTGGCGCAAGCGTGTCAGCCGCGTTGGAGACTGCCGATCAGGCCCTATACCGCGCCAAGCGCGCGGGGCGTAATCGGGTTGAAGCTATGGGGTAAGTAAAAATTATGCCCAGCCAGCTCCGGACCCTTTATTTAAGAACTTATATATAAGATTAATAAAAAAAGCAGCGCCTATAGAGATTACAACATACATTAGTCCTGCGATGGTTAAAGGCTCCATATACCTAAAGCTCTCCGAAGCCATGTTTAAAGCTTCACCAAGTAGGTCCTGGATTGTAATTACAGAAAAAACAGCAGAATATTTAAATCCCACAATTATATAATTGCCAAGAGAAGGAATCATCATTCTGATTGCTTGCGGCAGAATTATAGATTTCCATTTTATAAATAAAGGCAATCTTAAAACGTCAGCAGCCTCAAGTTGAGTTTTGGGAATATTGTCTATCCCAGAACGAAATACTGCTGCCATAAATGCGCCAATGTATAAAGAGAGTGAAAGCACACCAGTAGCAAAGGCACTTAGTTTAATACCCCAAAGGGGAAACACATAAAAAATAAAAAATAATTGAGCTATAAATGGTGTTCCCCGAAAAAAATCGACGATAGCATAGGTAGTGTTTCTTACAAAGCGGTATGAAGAGCCCTCCAGTAAAGCACAAATTAATCCAAACACCATAGCAAAGATGCTTGCAAGAATGGTTGCCTCAACGGTTATTCTAAGCCCCTTCAGCAATAATGGCATACAACTCCAGGCATACGACCAATCCCAACCCATTATTTCTCCTGATAATTAGATATGTATTGTTTTTTATGATATTACCGGTTTGCTATAGCAAAATTCGTACTAGCCATGCGGAATAGCTTTGATATTCCAAGGGCCAGTAAATAATATGTAATAAGAACAACGCTAAAAATTAAAACGCTATCTCCCTGTACCGAGCGCAAATTCAGTGCCTTGCCTACAAGATCATCTACGGTTATAAAAGAAAGTAGTGAAGTAAACTTCAATAGTCTGATAGTTGTATTGCCCAGAGGTTGAATCACAACACTCAGGGCCTGCAGCAAGATAACCAGGCGGAATGTATCGAATTTTGTCAGGCCCAGCATTTTAGCTGCTTCATGCTGGGTTTTCGATACGGATAGCAGTGCTCCACGAAAATCCTCTGCAGCATATGATGATTCAACTATAGCCAGAACTAGAATTCCTACAACATAGGCGGGCAGCCTGATGCCAAACTGTGGTAAGACATAAAATGCCCAGTATAATAAGACAAACGTTGATGCCCCTCTGACGACTTCGGAGCTGGTGACAGCAAACAGTCTGATTGTTCGATCTCCGTATAAACGGAAAACAGCTAACAAAATTCCCAAGATGACCATTATTGGCCAAGCTATTAATGTTATGCTGATGGTTGTCCAAAATCCTTCCAGCAAGTAAATTAAATTAGATAGCGAAAAGTTCATAATTGGCTTTTTATGGGCGTCTTTTAAATTGCAAGACAATTTAAATCTTGAGTTATATATCTGTAAGTGTCTTGCCTGTTGGCAAGACACTTGGTATGAACTTATTAGATCCTAGAATTGGGCGCAATTATCTTTTGCTGTCAAATTGACAACCACGTCTGGATTATATTTCCACTTGTTTGATACCTTGTTAAACACATCATTGGCTTTTAATTCTGCCAGAGCTTTATTTATGTCATTTGCGCGTGCGTCGCCCTTTCTGAAAGCCAGGCCCTCAGGACGTGGTGCCACATCTTCTGCGATGTTGACGACGATTTCAGCGTCATCAGTAGTATAGAACAGCCCTGGAGCATTGCTGAATAAAGCATCTACACGGCCTGCTACAAGCCCGTCATTGCCGTCTCTGTTATTGGCAAACTGAACTAACCGGTCTTGTGGTACTCCACGGCTGGTTAACTCCTTAATATAAGCGCTGCCTTGGAATACGCCTATTTTTACATCGGGATTATCTTTTACTTCTTTAACTGACTTGAAAGCTGGCTTATTAACCAGCGTAGCGAAACCAGCCTCCGGGCCGTCAAATGGATCGACAAAATCCAATTGTTCACAACGTGGCGCAGTAAAACCAAAACACATTGCCGCATCAAGTCGTCCAGATAAAACACCAGGTACTAAGCCCGCATAGCCCGTCGAAATTAAAACATATTCAGGACGAGGTTGGCCCATGTGATCCATGATTTCATTCAAAAGTTCTGGACAAAAGCCCTGCCCCTGCCCATCTGACCCCATCCATTCATTTGGAGGGTTATTGGCGATACCAACAGTAAGTGGATAACCATCATCGTTGGCACTGTGAGCCGCAGAGCTGAAAAGAATGCTAAAAGAGCCAAATAACAGAGCAATTAAAACTTTTTTAAACATGCCAAAGTTTCTTTTAATTGGCTTTAAGTATAAATTTCTAATATTGTTTAGATCCGCTTTGCTTAATAATTGTAAATTCATTTTTTGAGCCCTCTCCTCATATACCTCTATATCATTTGCTTTGAATTTAACCAATATGATATGAAGATTAAAATTACAACTTAGTTCAATGCTGAAGAACTGTAGTCAAGGCAATTCTTCAGCACTATATAACTATTGACTATTTAATATATTTACGCTCGTTCTGGTACCAGCCTATATCCTCAATACTGCCGTCGGCTTTTTTTCTTTGTTCACGGTATAAGCCTACGGCCTCGATAATTGGTTGATCACTGATGCTATATAAGATAGCATCGTCACTGGTAGTGTTTTCGTGTTCATGCCACACCCAGCCAGGTACAACAAAAACATCGCCAGCTTCCCACTTATACGTGTTTTCTCCAACTATTGAGGTGCCGTTTCCTTTGGCTGCAATAAAGATCGTACTGGTATTGTGACGATGCGCCCTTGTTTTTTCTGCAGGCCTAAGTAGCTGTACTTGTATACCCATTGTTGGGCCAGGGACGAAGCCACCATTATTGGCATTGCTTAACCTTAAAATTATGCCGTCATAGGGGCTGCCAGCGTCATTCTCCAGGGCTTTTAACTGGTTCCATATATATTCTCTGGGGTAGAGAAAAATCGGCGAGTCATGGGGCCGTACCTGTTGAATATAGGCAGGCACTAAGCCACCCGCTTGATGCATTAAAAGTGATAAACCGTCCTGTGCCGGGTGCTTTTGTATTTTATTGTTTTTATCGCCTGTAACGGCTTCGTAGTTGAAATCCTAAACAGCATTGTCCAAGGCCCTAAGAATTGGAATATCAAGAATATCGAGGAAAAGAAAGTCATCCGGACCCTCATTGCCATGGGTATGCCAGGCTGATTGTGGATTGACAACTATATCAAAGGGATGGACATTAACCTTTTCGTCATTAACAATTGTCCAGCCATTTTTCCCTTCAAATGGTATTCTGATTGCCGTCGTAGTATGACGATGTGACGGTGCTATTTCGCCTGGCGTTACTATCTGGTAGTCAGCATAGAGTGTTTTAGTGGTTGAGTATGGATCATCCAATCCCGGATTGCTGAGAGACAAAGTACGCCTTTCCGCTTTTCCTGGACCTTGCCCCAGGCCAATAACTTTGCATGAGTCTTGCAATAATTGCTTTACGTCATGCCACTTCCATAGCTTGCTGAGACTTTTTCCGCCTGGCTCTAAACTTTGGAATTTTTTTGGCATAAACTTATCGGTATCCCAGCGCCAGCTTTCTGTCAGTGATTGCGCCCTTAGTGCTTCAATATATTTCTCTTGGTCATTGGACATTTTTAAATCTCCCTGTTGGTATAAAAAAATATTGCAAAATTTATGCGTTTTCTACAAAACGTAAATAAAATCACACGCCTTCAGTATTTAGAATCCTGCTCAAAAACCTTTGAGTGCGTTCTTCTTTGGGGTTAGCCAACATGGTTTTGCCATCCCCTTCTTCAATAATCTTGCCTTGGTCAAACATTAATATCAGGTCTGCGATATCAGCAGCAAAGCCCATCTCATGGGTAACCATCATTACAGTTACGTCACCGGAGGACGAGATTTCTCTTATAACCCGCAACACTTCACCCACCATCTCTGGGTCCAGTGCAGAGGTGACCTCATCCAATAACAGTAGTTTTGGATTCAGGATCAGGGCACGCGCTATGGCAACCCGTTGCTGCTGACCGCCAGATAGTTGCGTAGGCCAACTTTGTTCAAAGGACGCCAGCCCAACCATATCTAAATATTTTCTTGCTTCTTGTATTGCTTTAGTAGTGTCCCAACCTAAAACACGTTGCGGTGCCAGTGTTAGATTATCAATAACCCTCATATGGGGAAATAAATTGTATTGTTGAAATACCATGCCTATTTTCAACATGGTGTCGCGGTATTTTTTCTTTTCGCCTTGATTGTTTGAACCATTTGTACTTGCAGGCTCGGGCCATACACGAAAGTCATCTACCCAGATTTCCCCCGAACTTGGAGATTCCAGGCCAGCCAAGAGTCTTAGTATTGTGGTTTTGCCCGAGCCGCTTGGTCCTATCAAAGCGACCTTACTGCCGCGATTTATTTTTAAATCAAAGTCTTTTAATATGATGCGCGTACCATAAGCCTTATTTATATTCTTCATCACTACAATTGGTTCTTTTGTTGTTGTGCAATGATTGTTAAAACGTGCAAGCGTCTCATTTTTTATAGCTAGAGTTGTCATTTATAGTCTCGGTTTTTAAATATGCTGTCGTATGTTTGTGTTTTAATAGACCACCTGGTGTTATTATTTGTCCCAGTAAAGTTTATTAGGATTGCTTACCAACAAACTGTGTCGTAAGTCTTCGGTCACAGCTATGCGTGCAATAAAATCAACTAGCAAGCCATCGTCTGGCATATGCTGTTTGAGATTTGGGTGCGGCCAATCGGTACCCCACAGGACTCGCTGCGAGAAGTTTTCAACCAGGTACCTGGCAAATGGCACCACGTCGTCGTAAGGCCTGCGCTGCCCATTTATCGCTGGTGGTCCTGTTTTGCTAATTCTTTCAGGACAACTTACCTTGGTCCAAATGTGCTGATTTTCGCGCAATAACTGTGTAAATAAAGCGAACTATGCGTTATGTAAGGGTTTGCTAACGTCTGGCAAACCCATATGATCGACTACAACTGCGATCGGTAGCGACGCCAGAAAATCATATATTTCAGGTAATTCATTTGCTTCAAAATAAACAACTAAATGCCAACCTAATGGTGCTATGCGGGAAACGAGCCGGTTGATATCTGTATATGAAATACGTTCGGTTAGACGTTTTAAAAAAGTAAACCTTACGCCACGAACGCCCTCGTTATGGAGTTTTTTTAATTCCAGCTCGCTGGCGCTGGTATCAAGCATGGCAACCCCACGCGCGCGTCCTTTAGCGGTCCTTAGTGCATCTACCAGCACTTGATTGTTTTTGCCGTGGCATGTGGCCTGTACGATTACATTTTTTTCAAAGCCTAGATAATCTCTCAGTGCAAATAGCGTTTCTTTAGGTGCATCTGTTGGTGTATATTTGCGCTCTGGGGCATATGGGAATAAATGGCCAGGACCAAAAATATGACAATGAGCGTCCACAGCCCCAGGCGGCAATATTAGCCGCGGTCGCGACGGCTTGGCGTGATAGTCCAGCCATCCCGGTGTTTTGCAAAACTGTTGTTCAGAGGGCACCTTTGAATTTCCTAGTCAATATATCTGAGGCCTGCGCGCTCGAGTTTTTCTCGCATCTGATACAGGTCCAGGCCTAGTGTTCCTGCTGCAAAGGCGGCGCGCTTGTCTGCTTCGCGCTCCCGCCGGGCTTGTGCTTTGGAGGCCACCTGGGCAGCCAGCTGAGCTGGAACTATAACGACGCCATCGGTGTCAGCCAGTACAACATCGCCTGGGTGTATAACGGCACCGGCACAAACCAGTGGGATATTGACGCTGCCAAGAGTAGCTTTTACCGTGCCTTGTGCGCTGATGTTGCGGCTAAACACTGGAAATTTCATGGCTTGCAGGGTGTCGACATCGCGTACCCCGGCATCAATTATCAGGCCTTTGGCGCCACGCGCCTTAAATGAAGTGGCCAAGAGATCGCCGAAGTATCCGTCGGAGCAACTGGACATGCTTGCAGCTACTACTACGTCACCAGGACGAATTTGTTCGGCTACTACATGCATCATCCAATTGTCGCCTGGAGGAAGCAATACTGTTACCGCAGTACCGCACATGCGCGCACCTTGCCATGCCGGTCGCATGTTTGAGTCAAGTAAGCCTGTACGTCCTAATGCTTCGTGTACAGTGGCAACATCGAAGCGTGCCAACTGTTCCACGATATTCGTTTCTGTCCGATTTATTGTGCGATGCACAATGCCGGTTTCATTTAGTTTTGCGCTCATCTCCATATCCTACATTAATGCAAATTTATTCAAAGACCACGGGCCTTGAGCTGTGCATCCAGGCGTGGGTAAACGCGCCTGGCATTACCCTCATAAATCAAAAAGCGATCGGCACATGTTAAAGAGTTGGATGCTTCTATGTAACGTTTTGTATCATCAAAGTAGCTGCCGGTTTCAGGATCTATTCCTCTTACTGCGCCAACCATTTCTGAAGCGAACAGCACATTTTTTACGGGTATTACCTCGGTTAGCAAGTCTATGCCAGGTTGATGATAAACGCAGGTATCAAAAAATACATTATTAAGTAAATGTTCGTCTAGTAACGGTTTTTCCAAAGCTTGGGCAAGCCCTCTGAAGCGTCCCCAGTGATACGGTGCGGCACCCCCGCCATGCGGGATAATTATGCGCAAACTCGGAAAGTCCTTAAATAAATCGGCGCTTAGGAGTTGCATAAATGCTGTCGTATCGGCATTTAGGTAATACGCGCCAGTAGTATGAAAAGAGGGATTGCAACTGGAGGACACGTGAACCATGGCGGGCATATCATATTCCACCAGCTTTTCATATATTGGATACCATTGTCGATCCCATAACGGTGGGTCACACCAGCGCCCTCCGGATGGATCCGGGTTCAGATTGATGGCAACGGCGTTGTATTCATTGGCACATTTCTCCAGCTCAGGAATACAGCTGGCCGGGTCCACACCTGGAGATTGCGGCAACATAGCCGCCATCGCAAATGATTCTGGAAATAATTTGGTTACGCGATAGCACAGCTCATTACAAATAGCACTCCAAGTACTGGATATAGAAAAATCGCCTATGTGATGTGACATGAAACTAGCGCGTGGAGAAAAAATTGTTAGGTCGCTGCCTCGGTCGCGCATCAATTGCAGCTGGTTGGTTTCGATGGAGTTTTGTATATCATCATCACTGATCTCAAGCTCACTTACTCGTGGCATTACGTCCGGGTTCTTAATACCAGCTATCTGGCGCTCCCGCCAAATAGCCAGGGCTTCAGGAGCAGTCGTATAATGCCCATGACAATCAATGACGAGTGGCTTTCTAGTCATACCTATTATTCCTTTCAAAATAAATGAGCGGTACGCAACAAATAACTTACCGATGCAATTATCAAGTTGACTTAATTATGGCTAATTGTTTATTGCTTAATAAGCTCTCCTTTACACTAGCTGATATAACAAAATGATATAGCTTGAGTGGTAATCATCAAGTTATGACTATCTTTAAGCATTAAGCTTTGTGTAAAAGTGGCTGTAACGTAGATAATATGTGTTGACATAAGCTAACAGGCCTGCATTTAACGCAACCTCTCTGGGTAAATAACTGACAATGGACCTCAAGCAGCTGGAGTACTTTCTGCGCGTAGTTGAAATGGGCAGTTTTACGCGTGCGGCGCTGGCTTTGGACGTTGCCCAACCGGCACTGAGTCGCCAGGTGCGTTTGCTGGAAGTTGAGCTGCGCCAGAATTTACTCCGGCGCCATGGCCGCGGGGTTACACCGACTCAGGCTGGTAAGGTTTTGGCTGAACATTGCCGTGGAATTTTGCACCAGGTGGAGCGTGCACGCGAAGATATGAGCCGAGTGCACGGCGCTTTGGCTGGGCGCATAGTTCTTGGTATGCCCCCCAGCGCATCCAAAATGATCACAGTTGAACTAACGCGCCAGTTTCGCAGGCAATTGCCAGATGCAACCTTATCTATTGTTGAGGGTATGACCTTAACAATGCAGGAGTGGCTGATGGCCGGCAGGTTGGATATAGCTTTACTTTACAATCCAAACATTACGGCCGAATTAAATTTAAGTCCGATTGTTGCTGAGCCACTCTACGTTGTTTCTACTCGTGGTCCACACCCAATAGCAGAGCCCATCTGTTTGCAGGCAGTATCAAAATTGCCCCTGGTTATACCTAACCAACCCCATACCGTGCGTACCTTACTGGAGACAGAAATGGCGCAAATTGGCTGCAAACCAAAGATAAGTCTTGAAATGGATAGCATACCAGCCATTTTGGACCTGGTTGCCGATGGGGCCGGCTACGCTGTGTTAACCAGTCCGGCCGTACTCACAACAGTTCGCCCGGAACGCTATCATATGCGCCTTATAACTCAACCAAAGTTGTATAGCAGACTGTACCTTGCTACGACGGCGGGCCGCATAACAAACCTGACGCAGCGGGCTATGATTGAGTTGATCCAGCAGACGGCACGGCAAGTTTATCCTGATTAGCCTGTTGCCAGCGCCAGGTGTCGGCGAGCATTTGTTCCAGGCTACGCTTTGCTTGCCAGCCGAGCTCCAGTTTTGCCTTGTCTGGGTTGGCCCAACAGGCGGCAACGTCACCGGGGCGTCGCGGGCGGATAGTGTAGGGTATTGCGCGTCCACTAACGCGCGCAAAGGCTGCGATTATTTCCAGTACCGAATGGCCCTGTCCAGTGCCCAGGTTCCAGACGTGAATGCCGTTGCTGCCACGCAAGTAATCCAGGGCAGCCAAATGTCCTAATGCGAGGTCAGTGACGTGGATATAATCACGTACCTCTGTGCCGTCCGCAGTAGGGTAGTCATTGCCAAATACTGAGACCTCGGCCAACTTGCCGATGGCGACCTGGCTGATGTATGGCAACAGGTTATTGGGAATACCGTTTGGATCCTCCCCGATTTGGCCGCTGCTATGCGCGCCAATGGGGTTAAAGTAGCGCAATAAGGCTATTGACCAGCGCTTATCGCTGGCAGCCAGATCCATAAGTATTTGCTCGATCATGGATTTGGTTTGGCCGTATGGGTTGGTAGCCAGGCCAAGGGGCGAATCTTCGCTAAGCGGCATGCGGGTAGAATCGCCGTAAACGGTGGCTGATGAGCTGAATACCAGCTTGTGTACGCCAGCTTCGGCCATGGCCTGGCACAGGTTTATAGTGCCATTGACGTTGTTGTCGTAGTATCGCAGCGGGTGCTGGACGCTTTCACCAACGGCTTTCAGGCCGGCAAAATGTATGACGGCGCTGATGTTATAGCCTTGTAAAATATCGTCTAAAAGTTTTTTGTCGCGTATGTCACCGCGTATGAAAACAGGCTCGGTACCCGTAATAGCTGCGATACGCTTCAGGGGTTCGGGGCAGCTGTTGCTAAGATTATCCAGTACTACAAGATTGTGGTCTTGGGTAAGCAACTCCAGCACGGTGTGCGAGCCTATGTAGCCAGTACCACCGGTTACCAGTATGCTCATAGCGGTTTTTTTGCCTCGTGAATGCTATTGGTGCGCGTTAAAACCGCTGTAATCTCGGTATTGCCAGCGGGCTTTAAGCTTAGTGTGGGAATGTTTTTTTCTGGTACTTCTTCGCCATTGATAAGCCAATGGCTGAGTTCATATCCTGGGCTTTCGAAAATTTTAATGTTAATTGGCATACCTGCAAAATACTGCCCGCTCCATGGCAGAGCCAGATATTTTTCCATATTTGTGGCTTGGGCGCTGGCTGCTACAGGTTTTGGCAATTGCGTATCGCTAATTCCAAGATTTAGTGTGTTTAAATCGATACGTGCTATGTTTGTGTGCGGTTTGACAAGCTGGCCCTTGTCGTCTTGCACCAGCAAGTTAACTTGCAGCGTATAAATTGCGCCCAAGCCAAAAAAATCTTGCAATTGTCGGCGTTGAATATCAGGGCGTTGTCGGGCAAATTCGGCTAGTTCAGCTAAAGCCTGCTGCCAGTCCTTGATACTTTTTGGCCTGTGCCAGCGTTGACCAGTCGGGGTTGGGCCAGCTGCTATTGCCCGTGGCTGTTGCCATTTTTAGAGTTTCGTGCCCGGTTTTTGCCATAGAGCTGTCGGCATCATAAAGCAGCCAGCGCCAGCGGCCATCATCAGGTCCGGTGCCGGTTGGCGTTGCACTGCGCCAGTAAGCATTGTTATTGGCAGGCCAGTCGTTGCGGGCCAGGTATATGCTGGCGCTATAAAGATCTATAAAGCTATCTATATCTATAAACCCTTGCACCTGGGTTAAAAAATAATCTGTTTCTGGCTCATTGTTTTGTAGAAACCGTACAAATTCTTGCCAGTTTTCATCGCTACCAGTCTGTACTTTCTGATTGGCTTTAATCAAGTCCACGCTTTTCCTGGACACGCCATAATTGCTTTCCAGATAACGCGCGTCACGGCGTTCGCGGGCATTGAGTATGCCGTAGTACTCGCCATTTAAAAAAGTAATAACCGGACTATAGCTTTGTATACCAAAGGCCAGCCCGGCCAGGTATTGGTGAATAACCGCGTCCTTGAGATAGGCATCGCCGCCGTTGCCGGAGTTGCGCAGGTTAATCCTGTTGGTGGCGGTGGTGTTTGGCACCGCTTATGGTCTGGCCACTTTGGACGAAGTTATCATAGTCCTTGCCAGCCACAAATATACCGTCGTTGTAGTCGTACAGCGCGGTTTCAGGCACGCTTAATGCCACGATGGGCAGGTTGAATTGAGCGCGTTTACCAATAAAATATGTTTTAGTAACTACCGGGCTAGTAAGAGTTTCTGTGCCAGATTTTCTTACCGCTACGGCACGTACCGGAGTCCCGGCAAAGCTATATTCAATATTTTCGTCTTGGTTTTTGCGCTTTTTATAATTTATGTCTGGTACCGCACCCAAATCGCTTCCGGCGTAGTCGTTTATTTTTCTAATGCTGCGGTTTATTTCTTTAATGCCACGGTTGCTGAAATCAACCAGATCATTTAGCCAGTGTGCGGCGATAGCGGCATCGGGCAGGTAGGATGGCACCTCATCAAAAGTGGTTGAAATTTGTGAAATTCTATCGGGTTCGTATGTGCGGTTATAAATATCTATAGGTCCATTATATTTATGTGTTTTATATTCGTTATATAAAAAATCATCACTAGTTTTGGAATTTTCACTGCTTGCATTACCCGGTTGCTGGTATTTGTTTTTATAAGCATAGGTACTGCCAGTGAGATTGTCAGGATCGGGTATAGAGCCGTCCAAGGTGTAATAAATGGTGGTGTCATTATCAGTGTGACTTAAACCTAGTTTGAATCCTGTGTCATAAAATCCAGCCTGATGGGAAAACTCAGGCGCTGGCAAAGCCTCGCCAGCCGGTTTATTGACTTTGGCATGGGCTGTAGTTATAAAAAACAGGCAAGCCAATACACAAAGTAGTAATGCCGGCACGCCAGCCGGGCTACTAAAAGACGCTGCCCCCTTACCTTGACTCATGGCTTTTTAGCGTCCCAGCGGCACTGGTGGCTGGTGTTTACTGTATGGGCCTTGCACGGGGTATTCAGAGATGTCAGCGTTAGTACCATAATACCTGCCCAGACTACCAATAGAAGTGGTGAACTGATCGCGTGAATTTAATAACTTGCTAAAAAAGAATTCTGGCAATTGTACTTCGGTAGCACCGCTGGCAGCAGCGCTTTGCAGTATCGCTACCCTTACCTGATGCTGCTGATAAGTGCCGTAATACGCGCGTGCCATCAGGCCAAATGACAGTAGCCATTGTAGTGCGCATACGGTAACAGTCAATATCAGCAAACGTGGGTATCTTATGGCGCCAGGCTGTAGCGCTTGTTGGGCCATGATTGCCGCCGCTGCCAACATGAATATATAGCCGCCTTGTAAGGCGCGTTTGGGGAAGGGCGGTGCGGCAACCATGATCAGGTTGGCGAGGCAAGCCATGGCTATAAGCAGCCAGATCAGTTTTTTGTTATTGCCGCTTAAGCGTAGTACTAGTCCACCTATTAAAAGGACCAGGGCGACCTCCCAGTACTTAGCCATGGAGTCGGGAAACCGGCGTACCAGGTGGTACCAGATTCTCCAGTCCAACGGGGCATCGTACCATTCGCGGTTGCTGGCGTGGGCAGCGCGGATTAAATCACCTGGCGCCAACACCAGCGCAGCTATACCAATAGCCAAACCTAGCAATGCCAATGCCAGCCAGTATTTGTGTTGTTGAGTCAATAAGTCTTGGCGCCAGGCATTAAACGTTAACAGCACTAACAGTACAAATACCGTAACGCTGGTGTTTTCGTTGGTGCAGCCAGCTACTACAGCAAATAGACTAAGTAATACGCCTTGCCACAGGTGTATGCGTTTCGTTTGCAGCACGCCGACAAATCCAAGGGCAAAGCCAAACAGGCAGACATTGGTCCATAGGTAATTGGCAGAACCCACTATCCAGATGGTGGTGTGACCGAGTTTGGGATTATTTATCCAGTAAAGAATAAATATGAAAAGTATTATGCGCGCGTCCGGCAGCCAGGACTTTATGCCAGCCAGGCGCTGACCAAGAAGGCTTAAAATCCAGACTAAGGCCAACAGCATAAAGGCGTTAAAGGCATCAGACCAATGGTTGCCCAGCCCCAGCCAGAATGCTGCCAAGGCATCGGCCACCAGCCGTCCGCTCCAGCTCATATAGCGGTTATACAAAAACTCCAGCGATATCCCGTCGCGTAAAAGATACCCAAAATCATCTGAGGACGGCGGCGCCCACCAGTTGAGCAAGCCAATGCTTGCGAGGATTAAAATGCTGGCGAAAACAAGATAATATTTATTGGTATAAGGGGCTGTTTGCATGGGCTAAAATTATAGCAATTGCCAGCAACAGGCGCCTGCATAAACGTTTGAATGAAGAAAAACAGGTTACGAGCTTTATTTGCCTTGGTCCAACCGGGCCATAATTATCAACCACATATAGATGGCCTACGCGCGTTGGCAGTAATGGCCGTGGTGTTATTTCATTACGCACCCAGCTGGTTCCAGGGTGGGTTCGTAGGCGTAGATATATTTTTTGTCATCAGCGGCTATCTAATCACTGGGATATTAGTAGGCTCTTTTGCGCATCAGTCTTTGCCTATTGTGCTATTTGACTTTTATCAGCGGCGTATCAGGCGCATTTTTCCTGCGGCAATTATTGTCCTGAGTGCCCTCATGATTGCCAGTTGGCTTAGTCTGTTTCCCCATGAGTTCATCGAATTAGCCAAGCATGTGTTTGCCAGCGCCGCTTTTTTTGAGAATTTCTTTCTTTGGACTCAAGCAGGTTACTTTGATAGCGAAGCTATAAAAAAACCATTGTTGCACTTTTGGAGCCTGGCCGTTGAGGAACAATTTTATTTGGTTTGGCCAATTATTTTTTGGCTGTTTATAAAAAAGCACTGGCGTTTGGCTCAGGCAACACTGGTAGTTATTCTTTTATCATTCGTTGTCAATATATTTAATGTCTTAATAGACGAGTCTGCAGCTTTTTACTTGCCATTGGGGCGGTTTTGGGAGCTGTTACTCGGTGCACTATTGGCTATTGCACAAAAAAATAATTGTTCGTTTTTAAGAATAGGCCGTGGACTGCATGACTGCATTGGTTTGGTGCTGATAATAGCCGGGTTTATGCTTATTAGCCCTGGCGTTGCTTATCCCTGGTTTTGGGCTATCTTGCCAGTGGCGGGTTCGGCCTTTTTCATAAATGCTGGCTCATATGGGGTACTGAGCAGGACAGTTGCCAGTTGGCGCCCAATAGTATTGATCGGTCTTATAAGCTACCCGTTGTACCTTTGGCATTGGGCTTTACTGTCTTTTGCCGCGCTTGTGTTTGAAAAAAGATTGCCTGGGTTAAGTTGGGCGCAGACAAAAATTGCGCTGTTTGTTGCTTCAGTTGTGCTGGCCTGGCTGACCTACAAAGTTGTAGAAATTCCTATACGACGCCGTGGGGGTACCAAAACCAGCATAACCCTTATTTGCATAATGGCACTAGTGGCAATTACGGCGCTGGTCGTGATCCAAAAAAATGGCTTTGAACAAAGAACTGTCTCTATGGTAAATAATTCAAATGCCGCTAAAACCTATCTTGCCTCACTTGCACGCACAGAAAAGGAAGGTCAGTGCTTTAATCTGCAAAAGCAGGCCCAGTTGCTCTGGTCCGATAAGTTGCCAGACCCTTTTTATTGCCTATTAGGAAATCACTCTTCCAATAAAACGATTGTTGTATATGGTGATAGCCATTCCCTGAGCATGGTGCCAGTATTTGATTTATTTGGTCAGGAATACGATTACAGGATTGTTTATTCTGGAATAGATGCTTGCTTGCCGGTGCCGGGCATTACTCATGATTATAATAAACAGGCAGCCTGCAATGAGCTAGCGCTAAAAATGCCTGAGCTTGCCAGACAGGAACAGGCCAAAGCGGCTGTTCTTATCCAGTCCTGGGGTGGCTACCCTGAGAAAATTGCCGTGGATGGTTTGAACTGTAGCGGTTTACAGCAGGAGTCGGCCTTTGCTTGTGGGCTAGCACAGCTATCCAGGCATTATGCAAAGAGCGCTACCAAGTTAATATTAATGCTTGATAATCCCAGGCAAAATATGCCGCCACCAATCGATCAGGTACGCTTTTCAGATACATTTACAGATGAAAGTATTAATGCCTTGGCAATAATCAAGCAGGATTATTTTAAATCACAGCAGAACGTAAACAATATAATGACAGCGTTATCAGCTAGCGACAATAATTTATACTTGATAGATAACTCTGCTGCTTTTTGTACTGCTGACATATGTCCTTTAGCTAAAGATGGTCATTTTTTGTATTATGATGATAACCATTTAAGTTCATTTGGTGCCATGCAGGCGTATGAAAATATTGTAGAGAATATGCAAGATATACTGAAAGAGGATTTCTGATTTAAAGCCATGTTTGATAAATATAGCAGGTACTCCAAGAATATAGTCATAACAGCCTTTGTAGCCCTATTGATTGCCGTGTCTCTAAATTATGGTGCGGGGGTGGCCGTAACTATTGGCTTGCTGGTGTTTTCATTAGGAATGCTAGTACCAAAATACCGCATATTTGTATTTGTGGTTTTTTTGTTGCTGGCGCTTATATTTATTATTGATACTCAAACCAGATTATTGATGGGCTTTAAGCTTCACAGAATTTTACCTGATCTGGTTGCCATTTCGTTGGATACAAATATAGATGAGGTGGTTTCTACGTTAACTAGCTTTGGATCCTTGCGGGGCTACACCGCGGTACTGTTCGTTATTGTGCTGGTACTGTTTTTTCGCCAATGTAAGCTGTCACGAATTAGCAGAAAAACTAATGCTATATTATTTACTATGTCCATAGTAGCGTTGGTTTTTATTGTCAACGCTGACAGATTCTTGTTTAAACGTATGTGGTATAGCATACAGGACACTAGTAATCTTATTGCAGACAATTATGCGGCAATTCAGGCCAGAAATGATTTTGTCTGGAATGCCAGGTCAGACTTTGATGGTGCTGATACGGTTGTGCTGGTGTTGGGGGAAACCACCAGGGGTGATCATTTTGGGATAAATGGTTATGCACGCAATACTACCCCCAGACTGGCTAATGAAGAGGTAATTTCTTATTCCAATGCAATTTCAAATGCGGCCTATACGCTTTTATCTACGCCAATAATACTTACACGTAGTACAGGTGAAGTCCCAAGTAGGGTTTATGGTGAAAAATCCCTGATTTCTGCATTTAAAGAAGCTGGTTACCATACTTTTTACATTACTTACCTTAATCCTACACATGTTGGGGACAATGCTTTAAACCATATTATTAATGAAGCTGATGAAACGGTCACCACCAAGTCAACCGGTCGCATGCCAGAGGATATTGAAGGACTTGCCGAGGTAATGAGCGCGCTTGACTCCAAATATAAGAAAAAGCTGATAATCTATAAATTAATAGGCAGTCATTTTCATTATCACGATCGTTATAACAAAGATTTTGAATACTTTAAACCTTCGTACCTCAGTACTACCTTTACAGGTGCTCGCTTAAGTGAACAAGAGTTACTGACGAATTCCTATGATAATTCGATAGTTGTTACTGATTATGTAGTTAGCCGTATCATAGAACAATTAAAGACTTTACCAGGACGCAGTTTTATGGCTTTTATTTCAGACCATGGTACTTCTATCTTTGAGGACGGTGAGTCGTTTTATAGTAAGGTTACTAAGTATAGCTATGATATTCCATTATTTTTCTGGTTTGGAAAGAATTATGATAGCAGCTCGCCAATGCTGGATAGTCTAAAAGCAAATATAAACATGCCGGTTGATAGCAACTGTTTTCTGGATACTTTCTTATCTCTGGCAAACATTGTTACTGGCAAGCCAAAAGGCTGTGATTTAACCGCTCGAGATTTCAAGCCCTATAAACGTATGGTTATATATGGCAGTGATATAGTTGATTACGACAAGCAATTTAACTAATTTGTGACGCCATTATCCGGCCTGCTAGGATTTGACAAGGCCATAAAAAACGCCATGCACATGCTATAAAAGCTCACCGTGCGCATGCTTCTGAACATGGTTTCGGTCAAGCCAAAGATCATGAAACCAAGGCATACGGCTAGCCCCATGGCGGCGGCAGCTCTTACCCCGTGCGGATTGGATGCATACATGCGGCGCATAAAATGCCATGCGGGTACTAAATAAACCAGTAAAAGAGCAATCCCGCCAGGTATGCCAAAGCTGGTTAAGTACAGCAACAGGTCGTTATGCGGCTCGCCCCAGCCTTTGGCGACGTATTCTGACACCTTGCCCTGGCTATAATCTTCAGCCACCAGGTAATCATTGAAATAACGCTTGGAGCCGGTTCCAGCGAGCGGGCGTTTGGCGATCATATCAGCGCTCGCGCGCCACAATTGCAAGCGTATGCACATTGAATTATCGCTGGTTGCCTGCGCTCCTGTGCAGGTTGATATTTGCTCAAAGCCAGTAGCTATGCGGTTGCGTAATTGCTCGCTGCTGGCCGTAATCGCACCTATTACCAAAATGGCCAGTAGCGCTACCCAGATTAGCTGGGTGAGCTTTTTGGGGGGCTTGTACAGGGCTGCACCGATTAGAATGAATGCCGGTACTGCCACCCAGGCGGTACGCGTCATGGTTAAGACTACGGCGTATAAGGCGGCCAAAACCAGGATTGACTTGATTACTACGGCCGACTTGTACGTAGCGCCGTTGTTATTTGATATCTTTAAAGAAAACGCCACAATACTGGCCAATAATACGGTAATACTTGCGTACCCTACGGCGTTATATACAACGCTGGTTTGGGGTCTGCCAGGGTCGTTAATGGCCAGATAAAAAACAAACAGGCTGGCTACGGCACAGGCCGCATAAAACCCCATAAGCGCTTTTTGCAAGCCGATTTTGGGTAATTGACTATAGGCCAAAAATAGCAGCCAGGAGCCCAGTAAAAACCTCAAAGCCACTTCCAGGTCCAGGCCTTCGATCTTGCCGTTGTAAATGGCCGACCAGATCAGGGCAAGCAAGGGCGCACCCATGGCGGTGAGCCAGGCATAGTTGTGTTTGCTCAAAGCCAAAGTTCCGGCAAAGCGTCGCTGAGCAAGCACGATTAATCCCAGCAATACCAGTACATAAAATAGTGTACTGGGGAGCTTTTGATTGCTGACTATGCTAAGCGGCATTAGCGCCGTAACCAATATAAGTAGGGTTTGTGTCATATCTGAGTTTGTTTTACCGGTATGCCTAAGCCAGCTTGAAGTGTGCGCTTATGTTTATATTGTTTGCTGGACTTAGCGTAAGTATAGGGCTTTTGCGTTGACTGGCGCTAAGCTCAAGGCCTTGCGCCTGCCAATGGCTAAAGCTTGCGCCGGGCCGCCCTATAGCCTCTAAGCGAATCGGTACGGCATTAAAATATGCTCCGCGCCAGGGCAGGGCCAAAACTGCTTGCATACATGGTGCACGCTCATTGGCTGCCATGGGTTTGTCCAGCTCGGCGTCAGCTAGCCCCAGGTGCAGGCTATTAAGTCTGATGGTGCCAAGCTCTGGTGCATTTACAGCAAGAGCCAGGTGATATTGGCCGTCAAGCTGGAAGAATTCCTGTAACTGTTGGCGCTGTATGGCTGGTCTGGCACGTAAGAAATTTCTTTTTTTATTGACTTGAGCGTACCAGTGGCGCAGATCCTTAGGGTATTGCCAGCGCCTGATTTGGCGTGGCATCTCCAGTTCAATAGCGGCCTGCATGGCATCAATAATGCCAATTGTGCGCTTGGGCATAAAGTGGCTGTTCAGCAAATCGGCAAAGCGGTTAAGAAATGCCAGTTTGAATGCCTGGCAGCGCAACAGACTGTAAAAGAGCTGGGTTGCGTAGTCCGGATTGGGGGTATTGGATTGAGCGGCAGCAGCTATTTTTAAGCTGGGGTGTTGCGGGTCGGCAAAGGCCGCGTCCAGGTCGTACAACAACCATCTGAATTTGCCATCGGCCAGAGGGGACTGTGCATAATTTGTTCCTGCATAACGCCAGTAGGCGTTGTTGTTACCAGGCCAGTCCTGGTTGGCAAGATATATTTCACCGCACTGGTAGTCTATGAAGCTATCTATATCTATATATTTGCACAACTCATTGTAGTTATCGAGGTGCGCGAGCACATGGTTTCTATATATGCTGTCGCTGCCGTATTTAATTACGTAAGTGTGCGCACCAATACGGTGTTCGATAAGGTCAAAATGATCGTCAACAAAGCCGTAATAGTGCTGTAAATAGCGTTTGTCCATACGGTTGCGGGCATTAAAAATGCCGTTGTACTCACCGTTTAAAAACATTACGTAGGGTCTGGATTTTTGCACGCCAAAGTTCAGGCCGGTAAGAATGTGAGCCGCTGCAGCATCAGCCAGTAAATCCCGGCGATCACCGCCGCAGCGTAGATTCAAGCGCTGCAGCCCAAGCGTGTCGCCGTCTTCAAAGGCGTCAAATGCAAGCCCTGCTTTAGGTGGGTACAGGCGCAGCGCCTTTTGTGGCAATTGACGCCCAGAGTTGCCATGGGTGCGTATTTTTACGCGTTGGTTAATACCCTTGGTGGTTATTAGTTCAAAATTGGCCTTGATGCCAAAGCCGCGCTGGTTCCAGCTGTAAGGGCGTAATTCGGGTGCTATATCGGTATCCTGACCAGCGTCAAAATCATGGGCCTGATCGTATACGCGGCCAGCTACGAAAATACCGTTTGCATAATTGAAAAGATCCTTTGCAGGGGCATTGATGGCAATTATCGGTAACGTGAAGTCAGACTGTCTGCCGACAAAAAGCGTGTGGGTCACAATTTTGCTGCGCCGCCCGGCCTGATCGATGGCAAGCGCGCGCACTGGGGTGCCTTTGTAAGTATATTCAAGCGGTTTTTTATATTTACGCCAGCCAATTGCCGCTATGGGGCGTATTGATTTAAAGTTGCGCAAGCCACGATTAATTTCCCTGATCAGTTTATTCAGAAGAAAAACCATCTTGTTGAGCCAGTGTTGCGCCAACACTGGGCCTGGTAAGTATTGTGGCTGCCGGTCTGCGGTGGTAGATATTTGTGTGATCGTATCGGCCGCAAAACGGCGCTCCTTGATTTGGATGGCTTGGTGGTATAAATGGGTTTGGTAGTGCCCCTGGCGCAAAGCTGCGTCTGGGCTTTTATAGTGGTTTTTATATGCGTAGGATTTGACCTGCAGGTTGTCAGGGTCGGGCTCACTACCGTCCAGGGTGTAGTAAATTCGTACTTGTTCTTGCGGGTGGCTTAGCCAAAGATCAAACGGCTCGGGGTAAAAGCCCGAGGTATGCGAAAATCTGGGTGCAGGCAGCCTGGATTTTTTTAGCGTAGGGCCTGAATCTGGCATTGTTTATGAGTTCGACAAATGTGGTGGGTAATTCTGGCTTAAAAGGCTGGTTCATGCAAATATTGCGGCATTTACTGGTTTTTTTAAGCCTGTTTCTTGGTACTACCGGTGTAGCAGGGGCTGTGCGTCTGGATCTTGGTATACCTAGCCTGAAAATTCAGACCCAGCTTGACCCCCAGCTGCTCACCCACGGTGTGATAGATACCAAGGATAGTTATTTACGTGGCACGTTGCTGATTGATACGGACGATATGTTTGCCGATATTGATCTCGAACGGGTAAAAATACGTGGACGTGGGCACGCCAGCTTTGAGCAGGACAAAAAATCATACAAGCTAAAATTGGCGAAAAAAAGTCAGCTGCTGGGTTTGCCTATGGGCAAGGATTGGAATTTACTGGCAAACTTCCAGGATGGCACCTTGATGGCGAGTGTGCTGGCCATGGAGATGGGCCAATTACTTGACTTACCATTTACGCCTGAGTTGATACCGGTCGAACTCAGTATAAATAATCTTTATAAGGGTTTGTATTGGCTCACGCCGCACCGGCAAGTAGGCAAGGGCCGTATTGATTTGGGCAAGCAGGATATTTTGCTGGAGCTGGGTCCAGACGATGCCCCCAGTATAGACCCGGAAGACAAGGCGTATTACCAGTTCATAAGTCAGGGTTTTAAGCTGCCGGTAAATGTGCACTACCCCAGACTACACAAACAAGCAGATAAACGGCCTGGGCATACGGAACGGGAGTTTGCTGCTATTCAGACAGACTTCAACCGGCTGGAACAGGCAGTTTTGGCTGGGGACTTGACGCCGGAATCCGGCAATTTGCTGGACCGGCGTTCACTGGCTAAGTTTTTGTTGGTTAATTTATTCACCGCCAACGTCAATCTGAACGAGCCTCAAAGTATTTTTCTTTATAAACAGGCCGATGGCGCTTATAAGTTTGGGCCTTTATGGGATTTTGATACCGCTTTTGGTGGTTCGGCTACAAATGAATTTTTTACTTTGGATAGTGCTAAAAAAATGCCGTTACAGGCAGATCAGCCCGGCGCACAGTTTTTTAAATCCTTATTAAAAGATCCACAACTTAAGGAGTTGCTGCTGCAGGAATGGCTTGAATTTCGCCAGGTTGGTATGCCGCAGCTGCGCCAGAATATGGCTAACTATATAGATTTGCTGCAAGCAAGCGGTGCTTACAGGAATGATTACAAACGCTGGCAACGCGCCCAGGATGCTATAAAATCCAGCCCACGCAAAAGCTTGCGAGAATATCAAAGTGATATGAACCGGTGGCTGGATGCCCGGCTTGAAGCTATGGATAAGTATTTTTTATCTGCTAGAATCAACGGCTTCAGTAGCAATCAGCAATAGCCATCTATGTCCAGTCACCCCGATGTAAGCACGTCTGCCGCGCGCAATAAAATTTTTACCGTGGTGGCGCTGGCGCTGCTAATGGTGTCGCTGGATTCTACTATAGTAGCTACGGCGCTTAATGCCATCCAGGATGATTTACAAACCAAAATAAATCTGGTTGGTTGGACCATAACCGGCTATTCATTTGGCTTTATTTTGATGCTGCCAATCAGCGGTAAGCTAAGTGAGATTTTTGGCCGGCGCAGGGTTTTTTTAGCCTCGGTGGTGCTGTTTACCGCGGCCTCTCTCGGTAGTGGTCTGGCGGATAATATTTATATGCTTATAGGTCTGCGAATTTTGCAGGCCTGTGGTGGTGCCGGCTTTACGCCTAGCGCTACCGGCATTATCGTGGACCATTTTGGCCCGTCGCGCGATAAGTACGTAAGTTTTTTCGGTAGTATTTTCCCGTTAGGAGCCATGGCCGGGCCAATTTTTGGTGGTTTTTTTGTCGAGCACCTATCCTGGCACTACATATTTTTTGTCAATATTCCGATCGGTCTGGCGATCTTGTTTTTTGGCTGGCGCTTGATCCCGCACGATAAACCGGCCAAATCAGAGCGCCGCAAAATGGATGGCATAGGAGTGGCCCTACTGGGTGGTGGCCTGTTTAGCGTCATGCTGGCATTTAACGGCCTGAGCGCGATAACACAAAGCAGTAATGCTTTTGTGCTCGTGGCTTTTAGTTTGCTAGCTGTGGTTTTATTAAGTTTTTTTCTACGTCACGTACGTCTGGTGGATAAACCTTTTATCGCTCCCAGATTCATTCACGGCAAGCACTTTGGTACGGTTAATCTTGTCAATATGATTTTTAGCGGCGCCGTTATCGGCTGTATGGTGCTCGTGCCAACCTATGCACAAAATCGTTATGACATGAGCGTGGTCAGCTCCGGTACGGTACTCGCAGCGCAGGCCGCGGCAGCTTTTGTGTGTTCGTTTATTGCGGTAATGATTTTGCGCCGTACTGGTTACAGGATGCCGCTATATGTGGGTTCGATAATTACTATTATTGGCTTGATCTTGTTTGCGCTGGAGCCCAAATTGGGCTTATCGCCTTACGCGTGGGTGGCTCTGGCCGGCTGTTTGGTCGGCGCGGGCAATGGTGGCATTAACCCGGCTATGCGTAACGCCGGCTTGCAGTTAGCCCCCGAGGCTTCTTCTACGCTGGCCTCTTTGCGTACCCTGTCGCTACAAATGGGGCAGATTGTTACGATATCCATGGTTACGGCGATTATGGCCGGGTTTCAGGATACCGCGATGGTAATGGCCTGGGTTTTTATAATTATGGCGGTTATCCGCTTGTTTGGCATGCTGCTTATACGTCACGTGCCGGAACAGTACGGCTCCTGGTAATGCCGCTTAAATCGCTAAAGTCCCGTCACGATAGTCGCGCAGGGCTTGTTCCACTTCTGCGGATGTGTTCATTACAAACGGGCCATACTGAGCGATAGGTTCGTTAAGGGGTTTGCCCGCCAGCAATAGCACGCGCACCCCGGTGGCGGCAGTGCTGGCTGCTTGTACCCGTACGCTCGCGCCTTTGGATTCATACCAGACGCTGTGCTCAGCGGGTATGTCCTGGCCGTTTTGGCCCTGGAGCGTGCCAGCAAATACGTAGAGCAAGGCGTTGTGGCTGGCAGGGATGGCAATATCTACCTGTTGCTCAGGGCCGACATAAATATCGGCAATAATTGCTGCAGTGGCCTGATTACCCTGCCCAGGGCCTTGTAATTGCACACCTGCCACACCAATTGAGCCGGCAATTAGCTTAATAAACCCACCGGCAGGCAAATCTGTGTGACAAATTTCGCTGGCTGGAATATCGCGATAACTGGCGGGCTGCATCTTGTCAGCCGCAGGCAGGTTTAACCAGATCTGGAAGCCGCGTAGCAAGCCATTTTCCTGTTGCGGCATTTCCTCGTGAATGATGCCACGGCCAGCGGTCATCCACTGTACTCCGCCAGCGCGCAGGTCGCCTGCGTTGCCGAGGTGGTCACGGTGGCGCATATGGCCATCGACTATGTAAGTTATGGTTTCGAAGCCACGATGTGGGTGGGGTGGAAAGCCCGCGATGTAATCATCCGGGTCGTCCGAAGAGAATGCATCCAGCATTAAAAAAGGGTCCATGCGCACGCCTTGGCGGTAACCTAATGCGCGCAGCAATTTCACACCAGCGCCGTCCTGGGTAGCTTGGGCTGGCAGTACTTTATGTATGGCACGGATAGACATAATCTGCTCCGATAAAAATCTGCGCTATTAACCGCTTTAGTCTAGGCCGACGTTTTCTTTGTGCAATACCTGTTCGGCGCGGTAGCTCGAACGCACCAGGGCGCCGGAGACCACCTCTTTAAAGCCCTTGGATAGCCCCAGATCACGGTAGGCACGGAATTGCTCGGGGGTAACATAGCGCTTGACCGGTAAATGGTTTGCGGTGGGCCGCATATATTGGCCGAAGGTGACTACGTCCACGTTGGCAGCGCGTAAATCGTCCATGGCTTGTTCGATTTCGGCGTCGGTCTCGCCCAGGCCGAGCATTAAACTGGTTTTGGTAAGCGTATCCGGACGGTATTTTTTGGCGTAAGCCAGAACGTCCAGGGTTTGCTGGTAACCGGCGCGGATGTCGCGCACCACGTGGGTGAGGCGTTCGACCGTTTCGAGGTTTTGTGCAAAGGTGGCCAAGCCGGCGTCGAGTATGGTTGCAACGCAAGATTCACGCCCTTGAAAATCGGGAGTCAGGGCTTCGACCGCGGTTTCAGGCGAGCGTGCATGAATGGCGCGGATACAGGCGGCGTAGTGGGCCGCCCCGCCATCGGGTAAATCGTCGCGGTCTACCGATGTGAGTACTACGTACTTGAGCTGCATGAGCGCTACGGCGTCGGCTACGCTATTGGGCTCGTTGTGATCCAGCCACCCCTGGGGGTTGCCGGTATTAACCGAGCAGAACTTGCAGGCGCGCGTACATACCGAACCCATCAGCATCAGGGTGGCCGTGCCGCGCCCCCAGCACTCGGCGATATTGGGGCATTTGGACTCGGCGCAAACGGTGTTGAGCTTGTGGGTGTTGACTATGTCACGGATATCCTGATAACGTGCACCCGCTGGTATACGTACCCGCAGCCATGCAGGCTTGGGGGCAGCGTCTGGTATGTTACTGTGCTGGTTTGGACGGATACCATCCTTGACCGCCTTGGTGCCTTGTGGGCTGATGAATTTAGCGCCAGATTTGGCACGTATTACGGGGATTTCGACTGTCATGACAAGCCTGCAATATACAAAAACCAGCCTGTGCCATAAGTGCCCAGGCTACGGAAGATGTTAACACGGCTAAGCGCCATAATCCTCAAAAAACCATACGAGTATGTTGTTACAAATGCAGGCCAGGGGGCCACGATTACACTTTCTGGCCCGGCCCCCAAGCAATGCTTTGGTGTTTTTTTGCCTGCTCGGCATAAGCCTGGGCTGGGCCTTGCTATGCGCCTTGAGTCACGCTGCGCCCGACCTGGACAGTATGGAGGAGCTGGTTTGGTCTGCCAGCCTTGAGTTGGGCTATACCAAACACCCGCCGCTGCCCACCTGGTTTATGTATTTTGCCAGCCAGCTGCTGGGTCGTCCAGTGTGGCTGCCGTTTTTGCTGGGTCAATTATCTTCTGCTCTGGGCTTATGGTTTGTCTGGCGTCTGGGGTGCGAACTGACCAGCCCTTGGCGGGCCTTTATGGCTACCTTGCTGGTTTCGGTCAGCATGTATTTTGCCCTGCGTGCCACCATATATAACCACGACACGGCTCAACTATGGACGATTAGTGCCAGTATTTGGTTGTTTTATCGTGCGCTGCGCAACCAAAAATCCAGTTCCTGGCTGTGGCTCGGCTTGTTTGCCGGTCTGGCGCTGCTGACCAAGTACAGTGCACTAATACAGTTTTTTGCCTTTTTTGTATATATTTTGCGCACCGGGTTGTGGCGTCAGGACAAAATCTGGCAAGGCATTATTCAAGCAGCAGTAGTTTTTTTATTGGTAATCAGTCCCCACCTGTTGTGGCTGGTGCAGCATCAGTTTGCGCCGTTTTTATACGCTGATGATTCATTGCATGCTATTAACCGCTGGGCGGCGTTTAAATCTTTACTGTTGTTTAGCCTGGATCAGGTCGCCAGACTGGCACCGATGTTAGTACTGTTGCTGGTGTGGCTGCTTTGGTATAAATCAAAAGGCAACCAGGGGCCGGGCCAGGCGGCCAACCAGGATGACTTTAACGCCAGCGCCAAACCAGAGCCAAGGTATTGGACTTTGCTCGCGCCATCTGACCGCCAGTTTTTGCTGTGGGTTGGTTTGACGCCATTTTTAAGCACTTTGCTGGTAGCTTTGTTAAGCGGCAGTAAGCTGGAGGCTTCGTGGGCCAGCACCTTTTTTATCTTGTTTGGTTTTTATGCCATGGGTTATATGCGCGGCGCACAAACCGAGCAGTTGCGCCGTATTTTGATTCTGGCCCTGTGCCTGCACGCGCTAATGGCCGTATCTTACGCCCTGGCGCGTGGGCCACTGGCAGACTTCAAAGGCTACGCTGCGCGCTCCAATTACCCTGCAGCCCAGCTGGCGCAGCTGGCCCTTCAGCACTGGCAAGAGCATCAAAGTGGGCGGCCTTTGCGCGTAGTCGCGGCCAACACCTGGTTAGGCGGCAATATCGCTATTCATACCGGCGCACAAACCAGGGTTTATATCGATGCCGAGGACGCCCAATCGCCCTGGTTTACACCAGGCCGCGCTTTGGACTGTGGCGCTCTGGTGGCGTATAGCCCAAATGGCAAGGGTAGCGCCTCAGCTGCGCTAATGGATCTTTACCGACAGGCGCCGTTCAAAGGCGTGGATAAACTGCGCTGGCCTGCCAATGATAAGGGCAAGAGTATAGATTTTTACTGGGCCGTGGTACCAGCTGGCAAGAATTGTCTGAGTAGCGCTAAATAATACGTTTTAAGATCCGCCCGCTAACGGCGGCACAAACTTGCGCAGCCGCAAAGCATTACCAAGCACAAATACGCTCGACATAGCCATGGCTCCCGCGGCAAAGATGGGTGAGAGCAAAATCCCCCAGAATGGGTAAAGTACGCCGGCAGCTATAGGTATAAGTGCGGTGTTATAGGCAAAGGCCCAGAACAGGTTTTGGTGGATATTGCTAATGGTGGCCTGTGACAGGGCGATAGCATTAGGCACGCCTTGCAGATTACCCGACATCAGCACTACGTCGGCCGACTCAACCGCAATATCGGTGCCCGTGCCTATGGCTATGCCCACATCGGCGGTTGCCAGGGCGGGGGCGTCGTTAATACCGTCGCCCACAAAGGCCAGCTGACCATAAGCCGCTTGCAGGCGCTCTACGGCCTGTACCTTGCCTTCGGGCAGGACTTCTGCCACTACTTCGTCGATGCCCAGCTGCCTGGCAATTGCCGCAGCCGTGTGGGCGTTATCCCCGGTAATCATGGCAACTTTTAAACCCAGGTCGTGCAAGGCGGTTATCGCCGCTGGGGTGCTTGGCTTGATGGGGTCAGCCACAGCGATAATGGCCGCCAGCTGGCCGTTGATGGCGGCGTAAAGCGGTGTTTTACCCTCGGCTCCAAGGCGTTGTGCGCTCGTCGCAAAGTGCTCAACATCGATACCAAGCTGGCGCATGAAACGGTCGGCTCCTACCTCTATACGGTTTGCACCGGCATTGGCGCGTACCCCCATGCCGGTAACCGACTCGAAGCTGGTGAGTTCGGGTAAGCTCAGGTTTTGTTCTTGCGCGGCATCGACGATAGCGCGCGCGATCGGGTGCTCGGAACGGGCTTCGACGGCAGCTATCTGGGCCAGTACTTGTGGGCGTTCAAAACCATTGGTAACCTCCAGATCGGTGAGCCGGGGACGGCCCTCCGTTAAGGTACCGGTTTTATCCACGGCCACGACCTGGGCGTCTTTTAATGATTGCAAGGCTTCGCCCTTGCGAAACAATATACCGATCTCGGCGCCGCGGCCAGTGCCAACCATGATGGAAGTGGGTGTTGCCAGCCCCATGGCGCAGGGGCAGGCGATGATAAGCACGGCGACGGCATTGACCAGGGCGAAGCTAAGCGCCGGGCTTGGCCCGAATATCATCCAGATCACAAAGCTGATGGCAGCCGCCAGCATAACGGCGGGTACAAACCACAAGGTAACCTTATCGACTACGGCCTGGATTGGTAGCTTGGAGCTTTGGGCTTGTTCAACCAGGCGAATGATTTGCGCCAGCATGGTTTGTCCGCCTACCGCGGTAGCCTGAAAGCGGAACGAGCCTTTTTGGTTGACCGTGCCGCCCACCACCGGGCTGCCCAAGGTTTTTTCTACCGGGATGGGCTCGCCCGTAATCATGGACTCATCCACAAAACTCTGGCCTTCGGTAAGCTCGCCATCGACCGGAATACGCTCGCCTGGACGCACCTCGATAATATCCCCCAGCACTATGTCGGCCACCGGTACTTGAGTAATCTGACCGGCGCGCAGCACGTTGGCTACCTTGACCTGCAAGCCTACCAGGCGCTTAATGGCCTGCGAGGTGCGGCCCTTGGCGCGCGCCTCCAGGAACCGGCCCAGTAATATCAAGCCTACAATAACCGCAGCGGCTTCGTAATACACGTTAACCGTACCGGCTGGCAACAAGCCTGGGGCAAAGGTGGCTACTACCGAGTATAAATATGCTGCCGCCGTACCCACCGCCACCAGCGAGTTCATATCCGGTGTCAGGCGCCAAAGCATAGGAAAGCCCTTGGTATAAAAGCCTAGGCCAGGAAACACCAGCACCAGAGTTGTTAATACAAACTGCAAATACCAGCTGTTTTGCGTGCCTATGGTGCTATCGATCAAGTGATGTACGCCTGGAATCAGGTGTGAGCCCATCTCCAGGATAAAAACCGGTATGGCCAGCACCAGTGCGAGGATTAAATTGTGCTTTAAACTAGCCAGTTCGGCGTCTTTTTTAGCCTCCTGGGCGGCATTGTCGCTGGCGCTATTGTCCACAGCATGGGCTTCATAACCGACCTTTTTAATCGCTGCGAGCAGATCCCCGGCACTGGCCTGACCGCTGACGCTGGCGCGTTCTGTGGCGAGGTTAACGCTGACCGTGCGCACCCCTGCGACGCCCTTCAAAGCGCGTTCTACCCGACCTACACAAGACGCGCAAGTCATGCCTTCAACATTAAACTCAAGCGTACTGGCGGGCACCTCATAGCCAGCCTGTTCCACTACCTGTATCAGGGCCATACGGTCTATGTCGCCTGCGGCGCTGATGTCGGCGCGCTCGGTGGCCAGGTTTACCGCCACGCTATCGACGCCGGCCACCTTTGCCAGGGCTTTTTCTACCCGTCCAACACAGGAGGCACAAGTCATACCCTGGATGGGGATACTTATGGTGTTACTGCTTGCCGTAGCATAGCCTGGGGCTGTCTGGGTCATGGATGGACACGCCTAAAAATTTAGTTAGCTTGGATAAGCATAATTTAATATCAGGGTAAATACTAGTCCTGATGCAGTTCGTACTGAAGTATTTGACCTAGTAAAGCCAGCCCTTTGCCGAGGTCTTTTTGTGGATGCCTGATAACAAAAAAGTCACGGTATAGCTCACCAAACCAGGCTTTCAGCTCGACCAGCCTGCCTTGGGCAAGCCAGTCGCTAACCACATATTCCGACAGGCAACTAATCCCCATGCCGGCTGCAACCATGTGTTTTATGGCTTCAGACTGGCCCAGCTCCATGACCTTGTCAACATGGCCCAGATGTGGCAGCAACAAGCGTTCGAGCTCTTCGCGTGTGCCAGAGCCGCTTTCGCGCAACACCCATTGTTGCCGTTGTAACTGCTGGCGGCTTGGCTGCATACCGGCTAATGGGTGTTGGGGGGCGGCAAACAGGCAGAGCCGGTCTTTTTGCCAGGTATGCACCTTGAGCGTCTCCTGGTGACACTGACCTTCTATAAACCCCAAGTCCACCTTGAAGGTGGCCACGGCCTCGACTATATCAGCGGTATTGCCTACTACCAGATTTATGCTGGCGCGGGGGTAATGGCGCTGAAAGCGCGCCAGTAAGCCTGGCAATACGTAGTTGCCTATGGTAGTGCTGGCGCCAATGTGCAGATGTATGCCGGTATCGGTTTTAAATAATTGCTGCAAGTCGCGCGCATTGGCCAAGGTGGCACGCGCCTTGGGCAATAGTAAACGACCATTTTCATTTATGAGCATGCGCTTGCCTACGCGGTCAAACAGCTTGGCTGACAGCCCCTGCTCAAGCGCGATTAATGCCTGGCTGGCGGCCGACTGGCTCATGTCGATTTGAACCGCGGCAGCCGTCACACTGCCGTGATCGACTACCGCCAGGAATACTTCCAGCTCGCGCAGACTGATGCGCCACGCCATATGCTTCCTTAGGTAAAGAGTTGGTCTATAAATATAATCATAAGTAAAATCGATTATATCAAGATAAATAATTCGTTTTATTTATTTTAAGTCTGCGCTTATCGTTAGTCCTGCCGGTGGCATGTTGCCACCCATAAATTAGGTTTGCAGCAATGAATACGATTAGCCAGGATTTGCCTTTCGGGCACTGGAGCAAAAAACTGCCCGGTTTGGGCTTGACACTACTTATAGCGCTTGGCGCCATCGGGCTGGCGCAGTTGTCCTGGTTTGCCAACCTGGGTTTATCCGCACTCACGCTGGCTATCGTGGCTGGCATGATAATTGGTAATAGCGTTTATTCCCGCATGGGTGCCAGTTGTGGCGCCGGTGTGGGCTTTGCCAAGGCCAAGTTGCTGCGTCTGGGAATCATCCTGTACGGCTTTAAACTCAGCTTTCAGGATATTTACCTGGTTGGTCTTGAGGGCGTCTTAATCGATGTTCTGGTTATAGCCAGCACCTTTTCCCTGGCCATCTGGCTAGGTAACAAAAAGCTTGGTATGGATAGGGACAGCGCCATACTCATAGGCGTGGGCAGCTCGATTTGCGGGGCTGCCGCCGTGCTGGCCGCGGAGCCGGTAGTTAAAGCCCGCGCCGATAAGATAGCCGTAGCGGTGGCGACCGTAGTGGTATTTGGTACCCTGGGGATGTTTTTGTACCCGCTGCTGTTTCAGTTGGCCCAGCATTGGGGCTTGAGCGAACAGGCCTACGGCATTTTTACGGGCGCTACGGTGCATGAAGTCGCCCAGGTTGTGGCCGCCGGACGGGCGGTAAGCGAACTGGCGGCAACCAATGCGGTTATCGTCAAAATGTTGCGGGTAATGTTGCTCGCGCCATTTTTGATCTGGTTATCGCTGTGGCTGGCACGCGGTCAGGCGCATGCTGGTGCTGGCAAAACGCCGCTAGCTATCCCCTGGTTTGCGCTACTGTTTGTGGTGATGGCGGGGGTAAATTCAACTGGCTTGATTCCTGCGCAGATAGTTAGCGTGCTATTGCAGTTTGATAACCTGGTTTTAACCATGGCCATGGCCGCGCTTGGGCTGACTACTCATATTAGTTCTATCAAGCAGGCGGGTAAGCGCCCACTGATACTGGCGAGCCTGCTGTTTGTCTGGCTGGTGTGTGGTGGGGCCTTGATCAACCTGGTAGTAATGCATCTGTTCTAAGACGCTGGCTGAATGCCAGCCCAGCGCTTCTTAGAGGTGCTGGCAAATGTCTACCCAGTTTGCCTGGGTAAGTTCGGCCAGACGCTTGGGGCTTATGCGTACAGTACTGTTAATCGAGCCAGCTGCGGGCATAACGATCTCATACTCCAGCAGACCAAGATCGCAGTAAACGGGTAATGGCTTGGCAAGCGCAAAAGGGCAAACGCCGCCCACAGGATGCCCGGTAAGCTCGACTACCTGCGCGGCCGTGAGCATCTTGGCGCGTGTACCAAAGCAGGCCTTGAATTTTTTGTTATCCAGCCGGGCGTCACCACGCGCAACTACGAGTATGTCTGCCTCGCCCGCACGCAGCGCGAGAGTTTTGGCTATCTGGCCTGGTTCTACGCTGTGGGCCTGTGCCGCCAGGGCAACAGTTGCCGTACTCTGGCTAAGTTCTATGATTTGTAAATCGGCTGCCTGCGTGGCAAAAAACTGTCGTACGCTATCGATAGACATTGCAAACTGCTAGGGGTATTGGATCGCTGGAGGCGCAAGCCGGAATCGAACCGACGTACACGGATTTGCAGTCCGCTGCATCACCACTCTGCCATTGCGCCCAGGCTTGGTGATAGGTAATCAACCAAGCCCAGCATTATAGCACCTATGTGATTAACGCAGCTCAAATACTTCCTTGTGCACCTTAAAGTGCTTTAACTGCGTGTGCTGCAAACCATTTCTTAACTGTACGGCCAAGCCTTCCGGGCCACAAAACCAAACTTCCAGCCGGTCCGCATCAAAACCCGCCTGCGCTGTTGCACCTTGCAGGTTAACGGCGTCCAGACGCTGGCCCTGACTGCCATCGTAGACGTGTAAGCTTATGTTGGGCAGATTGGCGCAAAGTTTTTCTAAGCGTCGTATAAACGGGTCTTGGCCAGCGTCGCGCACGCAGTAGTGCAATTGTGCCAGGGGCGCACGCTCGGGCTTATCCTGCAGGTCTTCGAGCCAGGCCAGAAAAGGCGTTATGCCGATGCCACCAGCTACCCAGGCCTGCTGGTGGCCGCCATTGCGGTAGTCAAAGCGCCCATAAGGCCCCTCTATAGTTACGCTTTGACCGGCATGCAAGGTATTGGCCAGCTCGCTGGTGTAATCGCCCAGGGCCTTGATTTGGAAGCTGAGTTGGCGCCCCTGGCTATTGGCGGCGTTAGCGATGGTGAAGGGGTGAGCGCCTTCGCCGTCATCAAAACTGACAAAGGCAAATTGTCCGGCCTCATGTCCAGGCCAATTAGCAGGCATGCTGCAGTTGACCTCGGTAATACCGTTGGGCCAGCTTTTAAGCGACTTTACCTGGCCGATATAGCGCCTGTTTTTACCGTTGCTGCCAAACAACGAGCTATAAGCGCCATAGCTGCCAAGCGCCAACAAAACAGCCATAAGCAAGCCTATTGGTGCCAGCCACCAGGCTGCGGGCACTAAAACTACGCTATGAAAAACCAGCGCCAGGTACAGTACAGGCATGGCGCGGTGTAGCAAGCGCCAGCTCTTATACGGAAAAGCGCGCCATAGGGTAATGACCAGTGCTGCAATCAAGGCATACACCACCCATTCGCCGACGTCCTTGGCCAGCGGTTTACTGCTTTGCAAGATGCTTAGTAAGGCCATGCTGGTAGGTTTGTTAACTATAGCGCCAAAAATATCCAGTAGCGGGCCTTTGGCTATTTTGATTAACCAATGCGCTATCCCCAGGCTAATCGCCCAAATACCGGCCCATTTATGCAGGTGATAAACCTTGTCCATGCCGCCAAAAAATGATTCCAGCCAAGCCGGGCGTGTAGCCAGCAGCATAACCAAAGACATTAAAGCCATCGACCAGACGCCAGTAAGATACATGGCCTGCTTGCGTACTACCCAGATGGTGTCACCAGTCATCGGGTTCAGTATCAAGGCTTCCCAGGCCCAGGCCAGACCCAGTACGGCCATAAATAGAATAAGAAAATTGCGGGTTTTCATGGTTTGAATCTCTAAAAACTCTACGGTGTGTACAGTATGCAGCGGGTACGCTTAACCTAAAATTAAGCGCAGATTAATCTTGGGTTCAGGTGTGTTAGGGTTTAGCCTTGGCTATGGTTTTTAAAAGAGGTATCGATGGGTTCGTTTTTGCCGTTGGTGACGGGGGCTATATGGCTGTTTGTGGTTTGGCGTTTTGTCTGGCCCTTGCCCTATGGGTTGGGGCTGCGTGTGCTCCTGGCCCTGGTGCTGTTGGCGTTTGCCGAATATCACTGGGTTACCAGTAATTACTTTGGCTCGCTGGCTTCGCCGGAGTTGCCCCAGGGGGTTTTGATTTTTCTGGCCTGGGGCTTTGGGACGGTGTTGTTGCTGGCGTTATTGGCATTGCTGCGCGACGTAGCAGGGCTATTGCTGTGGTGGCCCTGGCGTGGCGCCGGGCGCGCCTTGTTAAACGGCCAGGGCGTTAATCAGCTAGTGGGTGTGGCGGCGGTGTTTCTGGCCGCTTATGGTGTCTGGCAGGGGGTGCGCGTGCCCGACGTAAAAACCATCGCAATCCATGTGCCCGGTCTACCCCAAAGCTTTGATGGTTATCGTCTGGTGCAGCTTACGGATACCCATGCCAGCCGTTTATTGCCGCGTTATTGGCAGGCAGCTGTGGTAGAGCGCAGTAATCGCCTGCACCCTGATTTAATCGTTATTACTGGTGATCTTTCGGATGGTAGTACCGCTGCACGGGCCGCTGATGTCGCTCCCTTGCGGGATTTGTCTGCCCCCGACGGGGTTATAGCCATACCGGGTAATCACGAATACTACGCCAATTATCAGGACTGGATGCAGCTTTATCAGGAGCTGGGCCTGCAGGTGCTGGAAAACAGCCACGTTGTTATCGACAAAGATAGTGATCAGTTAGCTATCGCTGGCGTCACCGACCGTCAGGCCGGCAGCTTTGGCTTGCCGCTGCCGGATTTGCAGGCTGCGCTTGATGGCATCCCCGCTAATGCCCCGGTTATTCTGCTCGATCACCGCCCCGAAAATGCCCGTAGCAGTGCTCGCCAGGGTGTGGCGCTGCAACTCTCCGGCCACACCCACGGCGGCCAGATTCTCGGGCCGCATCTGCTTACCAAGCTTGCCAATGGCGGCTTTGTATCTGGTTTTTACCAGCTTGGAGCCATGACGCTTTACGTTAGTAATGGTACGGGTTTGTGGAATGGCCTGGCGTTGCGCCTGGGGCGTCCGGCAGAGATTACCGAGATAATTTTACGTGCCGCACCCAAAGCCGATTAACGCTGCTTAGCTGCTTCTTTTGGGAATGGTAATCAGGGTACTGACCATTTTGGCGACCAGTTTTTCCTGGTCATTTTCAAGTACGTAGGCGCAGCTTTCGGTTATTGTGATAGTGCGTCCGGCCTTTAGTACCAAGCCGGTAAAGCGTAACCGTTCACCTACTGCCGGGGAGAGAAAGTTGACCTTATATTCTATGGTTAACATGTCCGTGTCAGCCGGGGTTAGCGTCATGGCGCAGTAGCCGCAAGCGGAATCCAGCGGTACACCAATCATGCCGCCGTGCATATAGCCTAGCTGTTGGGTTAGTTGTGGATTCCAGTCCATCTCTATAACCACCCGCCCTGGGGTAACCTCCATTAGCTGTGCGCCGATGGTTGTCATGGCGTTTTGCTGGGCAAAACTCGCACGTATGCGCTGGACGTAGTGGGGGTCGCGGACTTGAAATTGTTGTTCGGGGGCCGGTGTATTCATGGTTGTTAGCTAAGACTGCCCGGTTTGCCTGACAGCAGCAAGCGCGCGCAATGGTTAAAAGAGCGCCCGTCAGCCATAGCGGCTGCGGGCGCAAAGCTTTGATTGGCGCAGTATAAACGATTAGTCGGTGACTATAGCGCGTTGCATTACCTTGAGGGCCTGGGCCTGGCTTATGCCTGGGCCCATGGTGCCAAAGTGTGCACCCCAGGTACCGACCGCGCCGGCAAAGCGGCTACCCAAATATGCGTCGCTGACCTCAGTCGGGGTATAGCGCAGCATTTCAGCGGCTTGAATTACCCTGGCTACCGCCTCGCTCATAGGGCGTGCCAGGTATTCGTCCACTACCGCGGCGCGCACCAGTTGTTCGGTACTTTGCACCAAGGCGTCAAAGCGCTTATCCTGACCAGCGAGCGGGCGTAACTCATTGAACAGGGCTTCGATGGTGCGTGGTTCGCGTATCATGGCGCGGCGTACATCCATGCACATCATGTTGGCGGTGCCTTCCCATACGCTGTTTAAGGGGGCCTCGCGGTAGACCCTGGCCATGGGGTTTTCTTCGATAAAGCCATTGCCGCCATGACACTGTAGTGCCTCGTTGGCGATGGCCGGCGCGCGTGAGCAGTTAAAGAATTTGGCCGCCGGCGTGGTTATGCGTGCCAGCAGCCGCTCTTGTTCATTATCGGCCATCAGGTCGGTGGCCTTGGCAACCCGTAAAGACATAAGCGTGGCGGCTTCTACTTCCAGGGCCATATCTGCCAGCACATTGGTCATCATGGGGCGTTCGGCAATCGAGGTACCAAAGGCATTGCGGGTTGTGGTATGGCGCAAGGCCAGGTTAAGAGCCTGGCGCATTAGCCCGGCTGAGCCCACCGCGAAGTCCATGCGGGTCAGGTGTGAGTGCGACAGAATCTCGCGCAGCCCACGCCCTTCCTCGCCTACCCGTATGGCCATTGTGCCGGCGTACTCGACTTCGCTGGAGGCGTTCGAACGGTTGCCAGCCTTGTCCTTTAAGCGTTGTATAAAAAAGCGGTTAAAGCTGCCGTCGGGTAGGGTGCGCGGCAAGAAAAAGCAGGTAACCCCGCCGTTTACCTTGGCCAGGGTAAAAAAGCCGTCTGACTGAGGTACGGAACAAAACCATTTGTGCCCGGTAAGCTCGTACCAGTGCGCAGTGGCGCCGTGATAATTGCCCGCGTGTGAGTAGCGCGCGGTGGTTTGGGTTTCGCGTAAATCAGAGCCGCCTTGTTTTTCTGTCATGGCGTAGCCAATCACGACCGAGGGCTTGTCGGCTACTTCGCGACGGCTGAATTCGTACACCGTACCCTGGGATTTTTCTTTCCAGATGGCCAGGGCAGGCTCGGCTTCGAACCCGGCGTAAGCGGCGTAGGCCATGCCGGTGGGGCAGGCGGTACCTTGCTCGACCTGGTTCCAGAGGTAGCAAAGTACGGCGCGTGCCAGGTGGCCGTGTTTTTCTGTAGTGCGCCAGGAAAGATTGGGTACCTCGTGCTGCCAGGCCAGGCTCATCAAGGCGTGCCAGCTGGGATGAAAATCTACCCAGTCGATACGGTTGCCAAAGCGGTCGTGGGTTTTTAGCTCGGGGTCGTTGCGGTTGGCCAGACGTGCTAATTCCTGCACGTCGGCATCACCGGCTACGGCGCCCAGGGCTTCACAGCGGCTGGCTGCCCAGGGCGCGTCACGCTCGATCGCGCCGCGCACAAAGGCGTCGCCGCTATAGGCGTTAAAGTCGCTGGCTGGTTTGGCCTGGTTTAACACCTTATGCGTGCTGTAGCGGTTTACGGGTTCTTGCAATAATTCACTTGCTATGGCTTGGTTCATACTTGTCTCCGTCTGGCTTAACTTTGGGGGCTGTGGTTAAGGCCACACTGGCGCAGGCTAGCGTGGCGATTTGGTCCGCCAGCGCGGCTACTGCGCGCTGGTAATTTTTGCTGTCCTGATGCTGCTGTTTGCTAAGTGGCGATAAAGGCCCAATCAGGCCCTCCATAAAACCGCCGACTATTACTGAAGCGGCGACCTCGGGCTGGGTATCCAGACGCATCTCACCAGCGGCCTGGCCGTTGGCGATGAGCGCGCAGATAACTTCGCTGATGGTTGCGCGGTAAGTCAGGCGCGCCTCGTCGATTTCTTTTTCGCAGGGCTCGGCGATGAGCGCGTAGGCCAGACGAGGGTTGCGCATAGCGCGCCTGACAAAGGTGGCGACGGCTGTGTGTAAACGGCTGCTGGCGCTGTCTTCGGTCTGGGCTATGGCGCTGATAACGTCTACTTCGCGTTGTGAGACGGCGGCCAAGACCTCGGCAAAGAGCTCGGCCTTGGAGGCGAAGTAGCGGTATACCGAGCCGGTGGCAATGCCGGCTGCGGCAGCCACGCTGGCTACCTGGGTGTCTTGCCAGCCACCTTCGCTAACCAAGGTCCTGGCAGCCGCCAGTATACGGCTGCGGTTGTCTTGCAAGCGGGCCTTTACGGCCGGGGTTTGTCGGTACGCCATGGCAAGGAATGAATATTGATTCAATAATGTGTGAATGCTAATTCATTCCTTGCTTTTAAGCAAGCTGAAAATTTATGCCATTTTGCCTATGGTGCGACGAAAACGCAGCAGGGATAAACCAAATAAAACCGTGCCAATCAGCACCAAAGCCGCAAATTGCGGCCACACCACGTCCAGCGCCGCCCCGCGAAACAAGATGGCCTGGCCCAGTTTGACAAAGTGTGTGGTTGGCGCCGCGAGCATTATGTCCTGCACCAGCTGGGGCATGCTTTCGCGCGGCGTGCTACCGCCCGAGAGCATTTGCAGCGGCATGATTACCAGTATCATCAGCATGCCAAACTGCGGCATATTGCGGGCGATGGTTGCCAGGAATATGCCCATGGCGGTGGTGGCAAACAGGCACAGCGCCGCGCCGCCAAAGAACAGCCACAAAGAGCCGGCAATCGGTACCTGCAAGGTCCAGCGCACCACTATCATTACCGAGACCCAGGCAGCAAACAGCACCACCAGACCCATGGACCAGACCTTGGCCAGCATTATCTCTGCCGGAGTAACCGGCATTACCAGCAAGTGCTCTATCGTGCCGTGTTCGCGTTCGCGAATCAGGGCGGCGCCGGCAAGTATGATGGAGAGCATGGCGATATAGTTAATCACCTGCACCAGGCTGCCAAACCAGGCCGGTTTCAAGGCCGGATTAAAGCGCACGCGCAGGTTTAACTCTACCGCGGGCAAATCGCTGGCCCGGTGGCGCTGGGCAAATTCATTGATTTCGGCGGTGATGATTTGCTGTAGGTAGCCACTGCCGGTAAAGGCCTGACTCATACGGGTTGCATCGACGTTAAGCTGTATGCTGGGTAAGCTGCCCGCCAGCAGGTCACGCTGAAAATTGCGTGGAATTACCAGGGCAAAGGTATAGTCGCCCGCGTCCATGCCACGATCCATAGCGGCCCAGTCTATCATCCTGGGGGTACTGAAGTAGGGCGGATACAGCGCGCTGACCAGCTGTTGCGAGAGCTGGGATTGATCTTCGTCCACTATCGCTACGGGTGTTTTGTTGAGTGTCTCGGGCATGGCGGTGGCGGCAGAGTACACCCCTACCGTAAACACGTAGGCTATGAGTATCAGCATGGTGGGGTCGCGCCCCAGGCTCCACAGCTCTTTAAGCCCCAGACGCCAGGTATTGGCAATAAACTGGCGCATGGCTTAGCGCTCCTGCTTGCGCAGCAGCAGAATCGCTGCGCCAACAATAATCGGGGCGGCAATCAGCATGGGTACCAAGGCGCCGTATAAATCGCTTAAGCCCAGGGCCTTATTGAAAACCCCACGGCTGATAGCAATCATATGCGTGGCAGGGTAGATTTCTCCAAACAAGCGTGCGCCGCCCTGCAAGGATGACACCGGGTCGGTCAGGCCAGAGAACTGCATGGTGGGGATCATGGTGCCAATCATGGCAAAAAACATGGCTGCAATCTGGCTTTTGGTCACGCTTGATGCCAACAGCCCCATGCCGGTGGCGCATACACTGAAGATCAACGCGGCCAGTAACAAGGCCACCAGGCTGCCTTTGAGCGGCACGCCAAAAACGCTGATCGATAGCAATACCATCAAGGCAAAATTAAGCAGCGCCAAAACTATATAAGGTATTTGCTTGCCCAGCAAAAATTCGCTGCGAGTTACTGGCGTGACGTACAGGTTGATGATCGCGCCGGTCTCTTTTTCGCGCACTACCGCCAGTGCGGTTAGCATGGCCGGCAACATCAATAACAGCATGGGAATTACCGCTGGCACCATGGCGGGCAGGCTTTTGACGTCCGGGTTGTAGCGAAAGCGCGTTTCTATGCTAGCCAGGCCGGTCGGGGCGTGAGCGCTGTGCGCGCTAGCCTGGGCGGCGAGCCAATGCTGGTGGATGCCCTGGACATAGCCTTTGATAGTTTCAGCCCGCTGCGGCATAGCGCCATCGATCCAGGCACCTATGCTGGCTTGATTGCCACGCACTACGTCACGGCCAAATCCGGGGGGGATTTCAATGGCCAGATTAAGCTCGCCGCTGGCCATGCGCCGGTCAAGCTCGGCATAATCGTGCAAGGGCGGCTGCTCAAGAAAATAACGTGAGCCGCTGATTTCCAGGGTGTAATTTTGGCTGAGGCTGGTTTGGTCGCGATCGAGCACCGCAAAGCGCAGGTCATTGACGTCCATATTAATGCCATAGCCAATCACCAGCATAAGTATCAATGACCCTGCCAGAGCGAGCGTGGCCCGCAATGGATCGCGCTGCAACTCCAGGCTTTCGCGCCAGGTATAACTTAGCAGCCGTCGCAGGCTAAAACGTGCGCTCGCAGGCGTGGTTGTGGGAGTGTGATTGTCCTGGGCTGTGATGGTAACGGCGGTGTTGGCAGGAGTAGCATTAGCGCTTGCCGTGCTGGCCTGTAATAAGTAATCGATAAAGGCCTGTTCCAGGGTTTGGGCTCCGCGTTGCTCCATTAATTCGTTGGGGCTGCCACTGGCCAGCACTTGGCCGGCGTGCATCAGGGATATGCGGTCGCAACGCGCGGCCTCATTCATAAAATGGGTGGAAATGAAAATCGTTACTTTATCGCGCCTGGATAACTCTACCAGTAAACGCCAGAATTCATCGCGTGCTATCGGGTCTACGCCCGAAGTGGGCTCATCCAGGATTAACAGCTCGGGCTGGTGCACCATCGCTACGGCCAGGGATAGACGTTGGCGCATACCCAGTGGTATGTGCTGGGGTAGGGTGTGGCGTACCTGGGTTAAGCCAAAACGCTCTTCCATCTCGACTACACGGGTCGCAATTTCAGCTGCGGGCACCTGAAACAGGCGCGCGTGCAGCTCCAGGTTTTGGCGCACGCTTAGCTCGTTATACAGGGAAAAGGCCTGCGACATGTAGCCCACCCGGCGGCGCGTATTAATATCATTGGGGTTGAGCTCCTGGCCAAACAGCCAGGCCTGGCCCGCACTGGCAGGCAGCAGCCCGGTGAGCATTTTCATGGTGGTGGTCTTGCCGCAGCCGTTAGAGCCTAGAAAACCAAAAATTTCTCCACGTTTAATCCTGAAGGACACGTCATCGACGGCGACAAAATTGCCAAAGCGCATGCTCAGACCCTGGGCCTCTATGGCTATGTCGTTGTCTTGGGCTTCAAATTCGGGAATATGTATGGAGCTGTAAGCGTGTTTTCTGGCCTGGGGTAATAAGGCAATAAAAGCCTGCTCCAGCGTAGTGCTGGCGCTTTGGTCCAGCAGCTCCTGCGGGCTGCCACTAGCCAGTACCTTGCCCGCATCCATGGCTACCAGCCAATCGAAGTCCTGAGCTTCTTCCATATAGGCGGTGGCTACGATTACGCTCATGGCCGGGCGTTGCTGGCGAATCTCTTGTATCAGGTGCCAGAATTGCGCGCGCGCCAGCGGGTCGACCCCGGTGGTGGGTTCATCCAGTATGAGCAGGTCCGGGTCATGGATAAGCGCGCAACACAGACCGAGTTTTTGCTTCATGCCGCCCGATAATTTGCCCGCCGCCCGCCCCAGAAACTCGTATAAGCCGGTGGCCTGTGTGAGCGCGTCGATGCGGCGCCGGCGCTCGGCCTGGTCATGACCAAACAAGCGGGCAAAAAACTGTAAGTTTTCTTCTACCGACAGGCTAGGGTAGAGGTTTTTGCCCAAACCCTGGGGCATATAGGCGATCCGCGGGCAAATTGCATTGCGATAAGCGCGTTTGGCCATATCGCCGCCCAGCACTTCCAGCGTGCCTTGTTGCAGGGCACGCGCGCCCGCCAGTAGCGCCAGCAGGCTGGATTTGCCTACGCCATCGGGACCGATTAAGCCCACCATACAGGCGCCGGGTAGTTCCAGGCTGATATCATCCAGGGCTTGGATTTTGCCATAATGCAGGCTTAACCGCTGCACACGTGCCACAGCCGGCCTGACACCTGGGGTGGAGCGGTTGGCTATGCTCACGGCTGTTCTTGTAGCGCCAGCCACTCAGGCCACTGCTGGGCCGGGTCCAGCTGCACGTAGGCCTCGCCGGGCAAGCCGGTTTTTACCTGCTCCAAGTGTTGCAGCAATAAGTCCTTGTCAATCTGGGCGCGCACGCGAAACATAAGCTTGGTGCGCTCGCTTGCGGTTTCAACCGTTTTGGGCGTGAATTGAGCACTGCTGGCGATAAAGGAAATCTTGGCCGGGATCACATAATCAGGCACGGCATCCAGCAATATACGCGCTTCGCTGCCCAGCGCAAGCTGGCCCATGTCCTTGGTAGGCAGAAAAAATGTCATATAAACGTCGGCGAGATCCAGCAGGTTCATGACGCGCCCACCAGCCGGTAGCACTTCACCAGCCTGAGCCACACGAAACTGTACGCGGCCAGCGCGCGGCGCCTTTAGCTGGCCATCCTCAATTTCGGCCTCTATCCGCTCGATGGTGGCGGCCACGGCTTCGACCTGCGACTGCGCGCTTACCACCTGGGCACGGGCCGCAGCGATGGCGGCCATCCCTTGCGGAACCGACCTGAGGCAGATGAGGATGGAGATCGACTCGACACGCATCGACGACCCGGTGCTGGCTCAGGAAGTGGCGGATTTCTCTCGGGACTGCTACGGACCGGCGCGCGCCAAGTTGTTCATGCAGCGCCCGCAGCTTGATGAGCAGCAGATGCACGACGTAACCTGGATCGGATCAAGGTTTTTCACGGATACGGGGGGCTACTACGATACCTACCGCTCCAGCACGCCGCGCGACAACTGGCCCTACGACAGCACCCGCGATGCGGGGCTTGCGCAGGTGGCGAGCGGCGGTGGCTATCCGACGTGCACGCAGTGGTGGGCCGATGGCAGCAATGGCCTGCGAGCGCGTCTACTGGGACAGGTAGATCCAAGCCTGCTGAATCGCCTAGCGGGCTGGGCCGGATTCCTGAGTCGCGCTCAAGTGGACGATTCGGTGATTCGTGCGATCGCGTCTCCGCGGCAGCAGAAGCTGAACCAGGGCAACGTCTATACGGACTACGGTGGCCAGATCGACAAGACTCTGCCGAACATCGTGACGCGAGCCACTGGCGACGTCGGGATGGCCGTCGGCGCGATTGCTGCGTTTCCCGCCCTGGACGTGGTGCGCCAAGCCCTGCCCATGGTGCTGGCCTTGCTTAAGATGGCCCTGGTCATCTGCATCCCGCTTGTGCTGGTCGTGGGCACCTACGACCTAAAGACGGTCGTCACCATCAGCGTCGTGCAGTTCGCGCTGTTTTTCACGGACTTTTGGTTTCAGCTCGCGCGCTGGATCGACAGCACGATCCTTGATGCGCTCTACGGATGGGGCTGGGGTTGGAACCGTCCGCACAATAATTTCGATCCATTGGTCGGCTTGAACAATGCGTTCGGCGACCTGTTGTTGAGCTTTGTCATGGGGACGATGTTCCTAGTGCTGCCTACCTTTTGGATCGCCGCGTTGGGGTGGGCTGGCATAAGAGCCGGCGCTCTCGCACAGAATCTAGCGACGGGTTCAAAAGATGCGAAGGACAGTACCTCGTCAGGAGTTAATAGGGCAACATGATGAAATAAGACATGGGCCAGAAGTCAGCCTTGGCGTCGTTAATCATTGTATGGATCGTTGGGATCGTGCGGATCGAGACGATGGCCATCGGACGAATACAAACCGAATCCGGCTTCGCCATGGCGCAGTTCTTCGCGCGGCAATGAGAGGTTGTCGTCGCCTTTGCCAAAACCACGAGCCACGAATAACAGACCCACCAATATCAGAGCCAGCCAGAAAGCGGCGTATAGCAACAGGCCCAGTACCGCCAGCTTGACCACCCACAGTAGCGCAGCAGCGCCACCCGGCGGCACCCCCTTGGACACCAACCAATTCGACAGCCGCCGTTCGCCGCGCGCATAGGCACGCCATCCGTGGCCAAGGCGACGGCCGAGGCGTTCTGCGGTGCTGTTGCGAGTCGTGGTGTTCATGGTCGTCTCCTGCTACTGCGGAATGCCTATTTCAGTTTGCTCCACTTCATTCTGCTACGGGGTTCAATGTGTTCTCTTGCTGCTTCAGGATCCTTCATCATCCGCTTTCACCGGGCAGGGGTCGGGCTCCATGCCGACGCGGTAGGTGGCAACGAAACGCGGCCAGTCCACATGGTCAACCAGGTCCAGGTCCTCGACGACGCTGACCTTCGCTCCCGCACGCTCGAACAGGGCGATGCTCGCCGCGGGATAGTTGTTGCGCGACGGATAGAGCACCCCGTCGAACAGCGGCTGGCCGTCGTCTCCGAGCATCGCATGTACCTGAGCGGAAATCCGTTGTGTGTGCGTGTAGTCGCGGTTGGCCAACTGCTCCAGGTTCAGGCCGAAGTAGCCCGCCATGACACCTTCAGCCGTGAGATCGGCCAAGCGCAGGTCGTGCATGACGCCCACGGCACGCACCATCCGACTCTGGACTTCCTTCAGCGCGATCGAGCGCTTCGCGTCATCAAGCCACTGATGCTTGTGGAACACCGATTCCATCAGCGCTGTTGGCAGGTCGCGCCCCAGGTAGAGCACGCCGTAGGCCCGCGCCGGGTCGTCGTAGCGATTGATGCTGCTGCGGCCATAGTACAGCGGGCTGCCACGATAGGCGATGCGGCTCACGTGCTGGAGCAGTTCACCCGCATCAATCTGGAACGAAGGCAGTTCGCGATTCATGACCGTCTCGCTTCAATCAATGCACCTGGACGCCAAGCACGTTGAATACGGCTTCGGCCACGTCGTCGATCGAGCCAGGCGTCACCGCATCCACCGGTGAGCGCCCGCCCAAGCCTTCGAGCGGTTCGGACAGCGCACGGTAGATCGTCCAGTGGTCGATACCCTCGATCTCCTGGAGCACAGTTTGGGTCAACTGCTGCTTCACCGGGTCGAGCTGCCAGTCGGGCAGCTTCTGGCCGCGCGGCCCCACGCTCAGCGTCAGCAACCGACGGGCGAGGATGTCCTTATAGATCTGCTGGCGTGACTTGTCCGCCAGCTTGGCGAACTCCGGGATCGGCAGGTTGTGCGGCTGTTTGAAGGTTTCCAGCAACGCCGCACGGCCACGCTGGATGTCGGTTTCATTCGGTGTCCAGCGCGTGTCGGCGCGCAGCGCAGCCGCTTTGCGAGTCAGGGCCTGCGCCACCGTCTCCGTTGCCAGGTTGGCGGGCAGTTCCACCGCCTCCACACGTTCGTGGACGAAGGCCTGCAACTCGGCCGCAAAAGCCTTGGCGTCCCGGATGTCGACGGTATCCGCGAAGCGGCGCACATCCTCCACTGTGACGCGTGGCAGACGGTCGGCAATGAATTCAATGGCAGTGGGCATGGTCATCTCCCAGGTAGGTTTGAGACAGGATTCACTTTAGTCGCCTTTGTCGCGTTTGTCAATTTTGACTCTAAAATGGGAGTCTACCTGGCGGAGAGCGCCACCGCAGCATAGACCGAGGCCAGCGTCGGGTCGCCGTCCAATCCAATCAAACGGGTTCCACATTGACGCTGGAGCCGCAACCCAGGCCCCGCTATACCGAAACGGTTAAAGGCCAAAGGGTCGAAAGGGCAAGGGAATGGGGTGCAAGGGGAAAGGCCCTACCTCGAAAAGGCCAAAAGGCCTCCCGCCCGGCCCGCCATCAGGACACCGACATGCTCTCCCTGTTTCAGCGAAAATGGCCCGCGGTCACTGCCGCTCCGTCGCAAGCACCCGTCACCGAGCTGCTCAAAGGGCTGCTGCGGCCCGAGTCCGCTGCATCACTGCTGGCAACGCCACGCCGGCAGAAATTGCTGGAACACATCTGGCAGCGCACGTCGCTTTCGCGCAAGCAATTCGCCATCCTGTACCGTGTGCCGCTGGAGCGCTACGCCGAACTGGTCCAGCAATTCCCAGCCTCGGAGAGCCATCACCACGCTTACCTGGGTGGCATGCTCGATCACGGCCTGGAAATCGTCGCCTACAGCCTGAAGCTGCGGCAGTCTCATCTGCTGCCCATTGGCGCCAGTCCCGAAGATCAGGCGGCGCAGTCCGAGGCCTGGACCGCCGCCGTTGCCTATGCCGCATTGCTGCATGACATCGGCAAAATCGCCGTCGATCTGCATGTCGAACTGGCCGATGGTTCAACATGGCACCCATGGCACGGCCCGCTGCATCAGGCGTACCGATTCCGCTACCACGACGATCGAGAATACCGCCTGCACAGCGCAGCGACGGGTTTGCTCTACCGTCAACTGCTCGACCGCGATGTTCTGGATTGGCTCAGCGACTACCCATCTCTGTGAGCGTCGCTGCTCTACGTCCTGGCGGGGCAGTACGAGCATGCGGGGGTACTGGGCGAGCTTGTCGTGCAAGCCGACCGGGCATCGGTCGCCCAAGAGCTGGGCGGCGATCCGGCCCGTGCCATGGCCGCTCCCAAGCATGCGTTGCAACGCAAGCTGCTCGACGGGTTGCGCTACCTGCTCAAGGAAGAGTTGAGGCTGAATCAGCCAGAGGCTTCCGATGGTTGGCTTACCGACGATACCCTGTGGCTGGTGAGCAAGACGGTTTCGGACAAGCTGCGCGCGCACCTACTGTCCCAGGGCGTCGATGGCATCCCTGCGAACAACACCGCAGTGTTCAACGTGCTTCAGGACCACGGCATGTTGCAGCCCACACCTGAAGGAAAAGCAATCTGGAAAGCCACTGTGACGAGCGACGCAGGTTGGCGCCACTCGTTCACCTTTCTTCGCCTGGCTCCTGCGCTGATCTGGAAGGCGGACGAGCGTCCGGCCCCCTTTGCTGGTAATGTCACTATCGAATCGTCAGAGCAGACAAGTGGCTCGGACGATCATCCAGTCAAAATTCTCAACGCTGAAGGCACTCCAGCCGCTGAAGATCAACCAGCCTCTTTACAGAGCGCTCAAGAAGGAGCTATTCCACCCGTTGTCCGTGAGCATTGCCTTGCGCGGAGTCAGAACGTTTCGCCTGACGCGGTTGATGAGTTGCTGGCGATGTTCACTGAAAGCCCGCTCGCAGAGGCTCAGCCAAGCACAAACTCGAAAGCGTCAGAAGATGACAATGAGACAGGCATCGTTATGTCGATGACGGAACCGCCAGTTGAACAACCGTCTGTAGCTGTCCCGGAGAGCAGGCCAACCGATCCGTCTGCACCAGAGCACTTTATTGACTGGCTAAAAATTGGTATCCACAGTCGCAGGCTCATCATCAACGATGCCAAAGCGCTGATTCACACCGTAGCTGATACGGTGTACCTCGTGAGTCCCGGTGTATTCCAACGCTATGCACAGGAGCACCCACAGTTGGTTGCCAAGGCCAAACGGGATGGCCTGGCTGAATGGCGATGGGTACAAAAGCGCTTTGAGAAGCTTCAGATTCATCGTAAGCAAGATAGCGGGCTGAACATCTGGACCTGCCGAGTCGTGGGGCCTCGCCGAACGCGCAATCTGCATGGTTACCTGTTGTCTGACCCCAAGCAGCTATTTGACGATATGCCGTTCAACAATCCCTACATAGCTCTGGTTGACGAAACGGCCACGGAAAATAACGAAGCGAGGACACTTGGAGATGATCAATGAAGGACGGTAATCCGTTACGAAGCCCAAGATGATACATCGCGTTCTGCTTTTCAATTTGGTACATTGATTTCTGTTTCAGCGCTTTCCATCACTCGCTCAACGAACCCGCCTAGTTGGGGTGAAGGATTGATCCCGGGTGTTAGAAGATAAGTGGTGACGGAAGAATCTGCCACCCCCAATGGTCTAGCTACTATCTCTGGATGCCTACAGGTTGCTATGCGGGTCATTGTCGCAAATCCTACGCCGTATCCCGCAGCAACAAGCGTAAACATCATTTCCACTGAAGTAACATGTTCAATGACAAGCGGCTCAGTGTCCGAACTGCGAAGGATACGACGGACTTGCCGGCTGCAGCCCGCCCAAAGTTCCGGATGGCACATTACAAGCGGATAACGCAACAGTTCCTCAAGTGGAATCTCTTTGTAGGCCAGGAGAGGATGACGTATGGGGACGGTTACCACCAGATGATCGAACCAGAGGGGCTGTGCCACGATGGCACCACCCACGTCTGCAGAACGTGAAAAGCCCGCATCGAATGTATCGTCACGCAACCCGCGGAGCTGTGCCGATAGTGGAACTTCAATAAGCCGAATCTCTATATCCGGCTCTTCTTTCCGGCACCGTGCTAGGATACCCTTGAACGTCCAGTAAAACTGGAGCAAGTAGTTGAAGATGGATCCAACGAATGCGCCGATGATGGTGGCTAAAACCGGCTTCAAGCCTTCCCGGACAAGCAGGACCATTGAGGTCCAATGGATGAAGGTAGCAAGGCCCCCCGAGGTCAAGAACTGGGTGACTTGGGCACTGAGCGATGCGGCAGCGGTCCCGGCGTTATCAGGAAATCGCTGCGAGCTGGTTTGTTTTGTTGGCGAGATGGATCTCAATGTCGTCACTCAATTTATCCATTGTTGCGATGGAGCAAGAATACGAAGACTGACAACAAGAAATCGTCAATCAAAGATCAAGATTCCATCAAAGGACGACCCAGCTTGCCAGGAGCAAGCACGCAAGAGCAGCTTGAGAGACCATGCGTAAAAGAAGTGGCCGGCATAGGCCAAAATACGAGTACGGAGAGTCGCGCTAGGCAAGCGATCGCGCAGTTGGAAGCGCGGGGCGCAGATGTGGGAGCGTGTAGTAATGGTTCTTGTACGCCCACGTGGGCCAGAGCACATGACTCAGTGCTTCCTTGAACAATGAGTCCTCAACGCTCTGTGGCGTGTAAGAAGCGGGTGCAGCGTACTCGTACTGAGTGGGCGCCCGGTGTGGTTCTAACACAAGGAGCTTGTCGCCCTTGAGATAGCCATAGTTCTCCCCATACTGCATCATCGCCCGGTCGCAGTCCGCCTTTGTGAGATCGCGCCCGATCATAGGGTGTTCGCAACGAACCCCAATCAGAGAAAGTAGCGTCGTGGGTAAGTCGATCTGGCTAATGATGCGATCGTCTTGTCGTGGCTGAATGTCGGCTCCAAGGATAAGCGCTGGTATATGAAAATGTCTCAACGGAACAAGGTTTGCGCCGAATACGCGTGAGTCATGATCTGCCACCACGAGAAAGACGGTATCCTTCCAGTAGTCGGATGCTTTGGCTTTTTCAAAAAATTTCCCAAGCGCCCAATCAGCATAACGAACGGTATTTTCGATGGTTGCCGGGTCGTCGTTGACCTCAATCCGTCCTTGGGGATACTCCCAGGGAGAATGATTGCTCACGGAGAACGCAAGACTGAATGTTGGCTGGCTGGGTGGATTGCTCAACAGCGCATCGAGCTTGTTGAACATGTCTTCGTCGGAGGCTCCCCATGTCCCGACGAAGGCGGGTTCGTGGAAAGTGGGCAAATCGTGCAGCTCGTCAAAGCCGTTGCCCAGGAAGAAACTCTTCATGTTATCGAAGTGGGCTTCTCCTCCATAGATGAATCGAGACCGGTAATCATGTTGCTTGAGTACCTGGGCGAGCGTGAAAAAATTTCTTTGAGCCCCTGATAGACGCAAGGCGGCATCTGAAATGGTGGGCGGAAACCCTGCGACGAGGGCCTCAAGACCGCGAACCGATCGCGTACCTGTTGCGTAGGCACGTCTGAAGTTCCAGCTTTCGGTTGCCAGTTCATCGATGCAGGGCGTCAACCCGCTCCCGCCGAGGTTCTTCACATACTGAGCGCCTAGGCTCTCTTCGACGATCATCACCAGGTTCAATGGCTTTGTTCTCTTGCATGTGGGCTCTTGGATGTGGAGTGATGGAATATCGGTGCAGCACGGTATGATGCCCGCGCGCAGATTGACCTCCTCGCTGACTTGCTCATTGGCTAGCTTGCCGTACACGTCCGAGGCTGAGCGTTCATTCTTCATGCTGTAAATAGCGTAGAGAACGCTGTAAAGCGAGTTGAGCGGCAACGTGTTGAGCATGCCGTCGCCGCAGTATGCCACGGTGGATGGGTTGATTGGCCGGTGGCCCAACGTGCCGCGAATGGCCAGGAAGATAAGTGGCACAGCGATGAGCGTGTAGAAGATTCGTTGCCACCATAGGAGCGGTGCATCGACTCGATCTTGGCCGAAAAATAGGTAGCCCACCCACATCAGTAGCACGATTGACAAAAGCGCGCCGAAAATCGCTAGCCGATATCCTTTCCACAGCATGCTAAAAACCTCTTTGGGATGCTTGAGGTATTCCACATAGAGGCGGTTGGGACGGGTATCGTATTCAAAAATGAACTGCGGGGTCGATGCTTCTAGTAGGACGAGTACAAACCATGCGATGAGAAGCCAGCTCACGGTGATCGTGCCGGCAAATGGATAGTGGCCTAACCAGGGCCCAAGAATCAACGGAATTCCCGAAAGCATGGCTATCTGGGCCGAGTCTATGCGTAGACCGCCCTTCAGCACCGGCCATAGACCGCCGGCGGCTTGGATACGTTGCCACTGCCATGCGCAAAGTAGAAGACGGCAAAATGTCAGAAAGCAGAAGCTGGTAGTGATAAAAGCTAGGGTATGTCCACGCATTTAGAGTTATCGGTCATGCAGTACTAGCCAGCAAGGGCGCGGCAATAGATAAGCCGTCTTCTGCACATCACATGCTAGATAGCGACCATGTTGGGGTTACGGTAAATCGACCGAAGAGAGTACAAGGAGCGACAACAAGAAATCATCAAGGAAAAATCAAAATTTCATCAAATTGATCTTGTTGGCTGTGGAAGGTAGACTCTTGCACGAGCTATCAGGAAGTCTTTGTATGATGGCGGCGGCCGAAGTCCCTGGGCACGGAGATGCCAGACGATGAAAGGCAGGCGGTGCCCACAAAGTCAAATATGTGTAGTCAACCTCAGTGCTTTCCTGAAGAGCGACCCGTCACACGCATGGGACGGATTGGCAGCGTACTGTTCAGTTTCGGGTGCCCATGGCGCCGCCCTTCGGATTTAGGCGAATTCTCATGCCATTGTTGTCGTTCTGCGTGATATCTAGTTGCCAGCCCAGCCTTTCGGTCATCAGCGTCACGATATAGAGTCCCAATCCTGTAAGTGTCGATCCGTCGGAGGCAATTTTTCTCTCACCCCGAAGAATGGCTTGCTGCTCGGCAGTGAGGCCAGACCCTTGATCCTCAATTTCTATTGCGTTTTCCGATATCGTTACGCGTATGTCGCTTTGAGTATGCTGGACGGCGTTCTGTATAAGATTTCGCAGCAACATACGCACCAGGATGGGATCCGTATTGATCGTCAATGTGGATTGTGCGTCGAGCGTCACACGCTCTCCTGCATGATGGCTGATCTTAAGATCCTCGATTACCTCCTGAGCAACGAGGTCTACGTCAAACAATTCTTGATTTTGATCGACGGAAGCGCGGCGAGCAAGCTTGAGCAAAATACTAACGTTGTCCCGCATTTCGTCACACGTCCTGCGTACACGCCCGAGCGTGGCCTGGTCATTGGGCGTTAGCTGATTACGCTGCTCCAGAATATCAATGGCACCCGACATTACGGCGATTGGCGTGCGCAACTCATGGCTGGCCAAATTCAAGAGAGACTGTTCTCTTTGTACGTAGGATTCAAGTTCATCCAGGAACCGATTAAATGTCATCGCGATAGAATGCAGTTCTGCATCCGCATAGTCGGTTTCCATCCGAGGCATGTTAGCTCCAACTGGAATACGACTTATCCGCTCGGATAACAGCCTCAACGGTCTAACAATGCGGCGGCTACTCAATACCGCAAGCAGCAAACTGAACGCGATAATGACCAGCGTCATAATGATCAAAGCTATTTCAAACAGCGCTTCCCGATCTTCAAAGTGTGTGATGTTCTTGGCTACATAAAGTAGACCCGTTTCAACTTTGTTCACTGTCACAAGATAGGTTTCAGCCCCAAGCTTGATCTCCGCTGAATAGTTGTCGGGCAATCCACGAAATACGGGCGGTAAGACTTTAGGGCGTGGTTTGCCTGAGGGGATGAATACCACAGCCAGGTTAGGCGTATCCCATACCAGCACGTCCTCGCCAGTATTGTTCATGAGAATGAAGTCGCGCTCTTGAGCAAACTCCACATCGAGCATCGTGTGCTCAAGATCTTCGTTGACGAGTAGCACGGTCATGACCATGACGACCATGCTGACCACACTGACTGCCAGTATGGCGCGATAAACCCGACGGGAAATTGACTTATGTTGCATCAGCTATCTTGGTGTGGTGTAAGAAGCCTGTAACCGCGTCCGTGCATGGTCTTGATCATTGGATACTGAAACGTATCGTGCAGCAACTTGCGAAGCGAGTACACATGTGTGCGCAGAGTATTCATATCGACTTCGCGCTCGCCCCACACCCGGTCTTGAAGCTCAGTATACGAAAGAAAATTGGGGTACGCCCTGATTAGCTCCTCGAAAATGCGTGCTGCTATTCCTGATAGTTCGAGCTGTTCTCCATTGTCGGTGCGTACCATAAACGTGCCGGGATTAAAGTGGATTCCGGGGATGCCGATTTCCGGAGTTCTGGAAAATCCAGCTTTGCGTCGATATAGTGCGTCTACTCTTAATTGCAACTCACGTAAATTAAATGGCTTGACAAGATAATCGTCCGCACCAACGGTAAAACCCTCTTCCTTGTCTTGCAATTGATCTTTCGATGTCATGATAATGACTGGAGTCGAGCAATGGATATCACTACGAATGCGGCGGCACACTTCAAATCCAGACAGCCCCGGCAGCATGACATCCAGAATAATGACATCGTATTCGTTGGTGGCGATCAGATGAATGGCCGTTAAGCCGTCGGAGGCGAAATCTAATACATATCGGCTATTATCGAAGAACTCCAGCAGGTTGGTGGCCAGACCCGCGTGGTCCTCGACGATTAGCATCCGTATTGAGTGCTCTAGGGACATATCGGTTGTCTAGTGTGATTTTCTGTTGAGTGTGTAGCCGTTGTTCATGCGTTTTCTTTTCTTTCTTTCGCCCCTATGGAGCGTCCCATTTTACTGATAACGCCTGGCAGCAAAGACAGCAGCACGATACCTAGCAAGACCGTGTTGAGATGATCGCTAACAATGGGAAGGGTTCCCAGTGCGTAACCCGCGCCAACAAGCGAGACGACCCAAACGAGGGCTCCAATGATGTTGTATTTCAGGAAAATCCCATAATTCATCTTTCCAAGCGCCGCGATGAAAGGTGCTATCGTGCGAACAATGGGAACGAAGCGAGCAAGCACGATAGTCTTGCGACCGTGCCGCTCAAAAAACAGATTCGTCCGTTCGACATACTCGGGCTTCAGTAAGCGCAACCGGGCTGTATCGACCGTACGTTTGCGAACCGCACTACCCACGGCGTAGTTAACGGTGTCGCCTGCGATAGCGGCCACAGCCAGAAATGGAACCAGAATAGGAAGATCTAAAGCTTGTTGCGCCGCTAATGCGCCGGCTACGAACAGTAGAGAGTCTCCCGGAAGGAACGGCATCACGACGATGCCGGTCTCGATGAAAATCACAGCAAAAAGTGCCATGTAGACAAAGGTTCCATGATTCGCGGCCAATGCGCCAAGGTGTGTATCGAGATGAAGGAACCAATCAAGTATCAAGCTCAACATAGATAATCTTATCGTTAAAGTATTGTGGTTGGAGGGCTGCTGCGTCAGAAAGCGACCTCACAGTTTTGTTCCAAGTGTCGAAGACGGAGTCTTCTTCTGGCAGCGACTATAACGACGAGGGCCTATGAAATCGCATAACTTCCTTGACCAAGTACTGGGGATGTTTAGGATGAAAGCGCGCACGGCTGATAGATTTTCCTAGACCACCAACTAAAAAAAACACTACGCTCCAGAATAAAACTTGATTGGACATTGCTACTGGTTTGACCTCCGGAAGAGAACCTAGCACTGTTGCTTTTATAATGGTGTAGCAAACATAGATCAGACTGGTTAGCGTGCCTACCAGTCCGAGAGACATCATGACCCGCAGCATCGCATCGAGATAGATGCTGGTGCCATCTGGGTAGAATCTTAGAAACGTCTGGAGACTTCGTTTGGAGTAACCCGCGGCGCGTGGCAGCCTTTCATACTCGATGACGATCTGGCTCGCGCCTACCCAGTCGAACATTGCCTGCATATACCGCTTTCGATGGACCACGAGACTTAGCGCGTCCACAGCCTTTCGACTATAAAGCATGAAGTCCACACGGCTTTCTGGCATCCCCACATCCCCGATCGCGTCCAGTATACGGTGAAGACTACGGCTTCCCAACCGTCCGAGTGTTGAGCCAGCGATCTTATGCCGGCGACGCATGTGCACCACATCGGCGCCCTCGCGCCATGCCATTAGCATTTCGGGGATACGTTCGGGGGGGTCTTGTAGGTCCGCATCCATGATGACGACCGCTTGGCCGCTTGCCTGGGCCAACCCGGCGGCTAGGGCCGCTTCTTTCCCAAAATGGCGAGTAAGGACAACCACGACAACGAACGCATCATCACGTGCTATGTTCGACAGCTCGTTAATGGTGTTATCGTGACTACCATCATCTACGAACACCAGCTCATAGCGAATCCCTAGTGGCATGATAACCGTTGTCAGTTGCCGGTATATTTGGACAATGACCTCGGATTCATTGTGCAGGGGGAGGACAATGGACAACTCCGGCTTGTCTTCACTGGAGGACTCGGAATGATCGTTCGGGATCGTTACCGCGAGTTCTGGCGTTTTTGTCGAGGTATGGATTGTTTCTTTGACGCTATGTACGAAACGTGGCTGAACGCCCGTTCTTGCGTTAGACCTATACGAAAACGTTGAATATGTATTCTTTGGATTATCTTTGGAGCTGTACGGACTTATCGGGATCGATTGTCCATCAAGGCGTTGGCTTATGCCGACAGTAGCTTGAGAACGGTTTAGAGATGACATGTCTCGCCTGCGTTGTGTTCGTATACGGCAGGGTAGAACAGTTACAAACAAGAAATTATCAACTATTTATCAATTTAATATCAAAATGTTGTAGCCAACCTACTGGATTTGCACCTGCCCACATGTTGACTCACTGGCCGGCGCATAACCACGCGGTGCAGTGTGTCTGCCCGTTCACCACGGGTCTTACAAGGTTTGGATAATATGGCGACATCTACCGGGTGGTTTTTTTGGGCACTTTTATCTGCCGTCTTTGCGGCGCTAACCGCCATTTTTGCCAAGATTGGTATTCAAGACGTCGATTCGGATCTAGCCACCTTGATCCGTACGGTGATAATTATCGTTGTACTGTCTGTGTTCGTGGTTTACACGGGTAAATGGGCCAATCCACTAGAGCTTTCGCCTAAGACCTGGCTATTTCTTGGATTGTCTGGCCTAGCGACAGGGGCGTCTTGGGTATGTTATTTTCGGGCCCTCAAAATAGGCGACGCTTCCAAGGTGGCGCCTGTTGATAAGTTTAGTCTGGTCTTGGTTGCCGTGTTTGCATTCACATTTTTGGGAGAGCGGCCGTCGCTACGTGAATGGTCCGGTATTGCTATGGTCGCCGGCGGTGTTCTCCTGCTTGCCTTCAAGCGCTAGCGCGACGACGTAAGGCGGATTGAGCCCTTCTGTTTCATGGCAATTCGACGCCAGTCGAGGACTTGACGGCATCAGGCCGCGTTAGCCGAAAGAAACGTCTCCAGAGCAAACCTGCCGTTGTCAGCAGGCCGATGGTCAGGCCGACCCATATGCCTGGAAGGGCCAGCGTATCCGGACGCCCCATTAACCACGCACAGGGCAGGCCGACCAGCCAATATCCGATAAGGCTGAAGGCTAGGGACTCTTTGGCGCGGTCAAGGCCGCGCAAGGCGCCGATACCGACGTTTTGCAGGCAGTCGAAGAACTGCAGAATGATGGCGATGTACAGGAGGTTTCTCGCAAGCACCAGCACTTGCGCATCAAGCGCGGTGTCGGCCCGCATGAATATGGTCAGCACGCTCTGGGGAAATAGCAGATAGATCAGGCCCACACCCGTCATACATAGGATGCCCAGCCCGATGGCCGTCATGCCCATTTGTCGGGTGTCGATACGGCCCTGCGAGGCGTGGCTTTCGCTGATCGTGATGGACGAGGCGTGAGACAGGCCTATCGATATCATGAGCGCGATGTACACGGCCTGGTTGACGATGGTGTGGGCGGCCAGCGCCTGGGCGCCCAGTGTGCCGATCAGGAGCGCAATCGCCGCGAAGAACCCTGCCTCGGAGGCAAAGGCTGCGCCGGTCGGCACCCCCAGGCGCAGGATGGCTGAGTAAAAAGAGCGCTTGGATGGCGCTGCCAGAAGATAGGGTCGTAGAGCGTCGTCGCGGCGCATGGCGAGGAAGAACAGCAGCGTCGCCAGTAGCTGGACGATAGTCGTTGCATAGCCAATTCCGACCAGTCCCATGCCTTTCCAGCCGGCCACTCCATCGCCACCACCCGCCACCGACCTCCCGAAAGGGTTGATGCGGCCGGAGTCGGCCGCATCGCTGCTGGCCAACCCGCGTCGGCAGAAGCTGCTGGAACACATCTGGCAGCGCACCTCGCTCTCGCGCAGGCAGTTCGCCACCCTGTACCGCACGCCACTGGAGCGCTACGCTGAGCTGGTCCAGGCTTTCCCGGCGTCCGAAGCGCACCACCACGCCTACCCGGGCGGCATGCTCGACCATGGCCTGGAAATTGTCGCCTACAGCCTGAAGCTGCGGCAGTCCCATCTGCTGCCCATAGGCGCAAGCTCCGAAGACCAGGCCGCGCAGGCCGAAGCCTGGACCGCGGCCGTCGCCTATGCTGCGTTGCTCCACGACATCGGCAAGGTGGCGGTCGATCTGCACGTCGAGCTGGCCGACGGCAGCGCCTGGCACCCATGGCACGGCCCCCTGCGCCAGCCATACCGCTTCCGTTATCGCGATGATCGCGAGTACCGGCTCCACAGCGCCGCGACAGGCTTGCTCTACCGGCAACTGCTCGATCGCGATCTGCTGGACTGGCTCAGTGGCTATCCGTCCCTGTGGGCACCGTTGCTCTACGTCCTGGCCGGGCAGTACGAGCACGCCGGGGTGCTGGGCGAGCTGGTCGTACAGGCCGACCGCGCCTCCGTCGCTCATGAGTTGGGCGGCGATCCTGCACGCGCGATGGCCGCGCCCAAGCACTCGCTCCAACGCAAGCTGGTCAACGGGCTGCGCTACCTACTCAAAGAAGAGTTGAAACTGAACCAGCCCGAAGCCTCCGACGGCTGGCTCACCGAGGATGCGCTATGGCTGGTGAGCAAGACAGTCTCGGACAAGCTGCGCGCGCACCTACTGTCCCAGGGCGTCGATGGCATCCCTGCGAACAACACCGCAGTGTTCAACGTGCTTCAGGACCACGGCATGTTGCAGCCAACACCCGATGGCAAGGCGATCTGGCGCGCGACCGTGACCAGTTCCAGCGGCTGGTCCCATTCGTTTACGTTGCTGCGCCTGGCTCCAACATTCATTTGGGAGGCGGGTGAGCGACCAGCTCCGTTTACCGGGTCGGTGGCGATAGACACAGCTCCCAATGATAAAGATACCCGTGCGTCGGTTAGTGTTCCTACGGACGGCACAGCGTCCGACTTCGCAAACCGAGAGGCCCTAAGTGAGAGCACCGTGCCGGCTCTTCCATCCACGGCGCAGGACATGCCCGATATCGTGGAGGACATGCTGGCGATGGTAGGAGTGGGCGACTTGCCTACCACGCAGCAGGATACGGAAGCCATCTCGGAAGGGGTGTTTGTCGAACGCTCCAGCGTACCTGCGACAATCTCGGCCTCTCCGCCTTCCTCATCTGCACCTGCACTCACATCCTCGATACCGCAGCCATCTGGTGAGCACTTCATGACGTGGCTGCAACAGGGCATCGCCTCGCGGCGGCTCATCATCAACGACGCGAAGGCGCTGGTGCATACCGTGAGTAATACCGCGTACTTGGTCAGCCCCGGCGTGTTCCAGCGGTATGCGCAGGAACACGTGCAGGTAAGCACGCTAGCAAAACAAGAAAGTCAGCAAGATTGGCAGTGGGTTCAAAAACGCTTTGAACGATTACAAAGGCATCGCAAGCATCCCAATGGCCTGAACATCTGGACTTGCAACGTCGTTGGCCCCAGAAAGTCCCGCCGACTTCACGGCTACCTTCTGGACGATGCGCACCTCCTGTTTGTGGAAATGCCGCCTAACAACCCGTATCTGTCACTTGCTTGAGGATGGCAGAACAGGCGGAACAAGAACCTCCCCTTAATGGGAATGGCACTTACTTTATCGCTGCGGCCCTTGCAGCCGAGTGTAGGTGCTTAAAAATAAAAAGGTTGGCTGGCCCTGCATCGATAGGATGGTTGGTTACGAACTACGTCGCGGCGCAAAACATGTTGGTGGTCGGCTGGTGTGTTCGCTTTGATTTTCGTGTCTGCAACGAAAACGTCGCTCCGCAGGTGGTTTTTTGCGGATGAGGCTTGGGCATACCCAGCCTCGCTGGAAGCAGCTCAGACTCCGGTCTGCGCCCCCGCCACCCAGCGCAGCCCCTTGCCGCGACTGAGGTAGTAATGGCCATCGGGGCTGATGACCACCGCCCGATGCGCGGCCGGATCGGTGAAGTAGCGCCAGCCGTGTGCCTGTGTGCCGGGTTGCGCGTTGTTTTCCACTTCCTGCATGGTGTGGTCGAACCCGCCCGAACCACGTACGTCGGTGGCGTGTTCGCGTTCGCTGCGGCGATCATGGTCGCGGTCGCCGGCGATGAGCGGTGTGCTGCCGACAGCGGCCAGCAGCGCGATGGCGGCGATGATTGCGGTCGATTTCATGATGGTCTCCTGGGCAAGTGATTCGGCCGATGTTGACTGTGCTTGCAGTCTGCGCCGTTGGGCATGAACCAAGTCTGAACGCGGCGTTTAGCCTGCGTTCATCTTGATCTGGCCGAAGCGCCCGAGGCCCAGCTCCACCAGTCCTTGCGGGCGGCGCAGCAGAAACAGCGCCTCCAGCCCCATGCGGCGCGCCAGGGCCAAACCTTCGTCCGGGCCAGCCACCAGTAGCGCCGTGGCCCAGGCGTCGGCGTCAATGCAGTCGGCGGCCAGCACCGTGACCGAGGCGATCTCGTTGCGCACAGGCGCGGCGCGGCGCGGGTCCATGGTGTGCGCCAGACGCGCCTCGCCGACTTGCCAGAAGCGGCGGTAATCACCCGAAGTCGCCACCGCCACGTCTGCCACCTCGATCACTCCGTGTGCGGCGCGCACGCCTGCCTGCGGGCTTTCCAGCGCGACCGGCCAGGCCGTACCATCGGCCTGGCTGCCGAACGCGCGCAGCTCACCGTCCAGCGCCACCAGCGCGTGCTGCAAGCCATGGGCGCGCAGCACGGCAGTCATCTGGTCGACTGCGTAACCTTTGGCGATGCCGCACAGGTCGACCTGCAGCAGGGTGTGTTTGCGTGCTCGGCCCTGCGCCAGGTCGAGTTCCAACCGGGCGTGGCCCGCGCGTCCACTGGCCGCGCGCGCCGCCTGGATCGCAGCCGCTTCGGGCTCGTCCCGCGCAGCGCCAAAGCCCCAGGCATCGACCAAGGCACCCACCGCAGGATCGAAGGCACCCCCACTCAGGCGGGCGATTTCGAGCGTGTGCGCCAGCACGGTCAGCATCTCGGCCGGCAAAGTGACCCAGGTCTCCACCGGCGCGCGGTTCAGATGGTTCAGGTCGCTATCCGGCTTCCATGGCGACATCTGCTCGTCCACCTTCCGCACGGCAGCGGCCAGGGCACGTTCCAGCGCCGCAAGGTCGGCGGAGGGTGGATGATCCAGCGTCACGGACCAGCGCGTGCCCATGGTGGAGCCGTGCAGGGTGCGGCGGAAGGATTCAGAACACGTCTTCGGCATAGCGCCCCTGCTGCTTGAGCTGGCGCACGCTCAGCTTGAGTGCGGCCAGGATGGAATCCAGCGTCTCGGCCACGGCGCGCGCCATCGGGCGGCTGCCGCACACGCGCACCAGCGCGCCCTGCGCTAGCAGTTGGCGCACGCGCTCGGCGTCGCGCTGCAGGGCGTCCTGCACGTAGCCGCCGCCTTTGGGCACACGCGAAAACGCAGTCTGCACGCTGGCCACCCGGCCTTCGTCCAGCCAGCGTGCGATCTCGGGCTTGAAGTAATAGTCGCGGGCCGGGTCGCGTGCTCCGAACCACAGGTGCATTGGCACGCGCCGCTCGTTGCGGCGAATGAAACCGGCCAGCGGCGCCACCCCGGTGCCGGCACCGATCAGCAGCACTGGACGCCGGCTGGCGGGCAGAACAAAACCGGGGTTTTCGCGGATGAAAGCCTGCACCTGCTCGCCTGGTTGAAGGTTCAACAGGAAGGTCGAACATAGACCGCCCGGCAGGTGCCGCACGCAGATCTCGACGAAGCCGTCCTCGCTGCCCGACGCAAGGGAGTAGTAGCGTGGCACGGGCGAGCCGGGTGGTACGATGGCGATGAGATCGCCTGCGGCGAAACGCGCCAAGCCGTGCCCGCGCAGCCTGTCCCAGGCGCTTTGCTGTGGCCAGGAGAAGCGCAGGATGACAGCGGGCTGGCCCTCCCGTCCGGCGTAGTTTTGGCGAGACACCAACCGCAGCGCGGTGGTGGCCGGCAGGCGCGGGCGGTAGTCCAGCGTCAAGGGTTCGCCCAGTACGGCAGCCAGCGCCTCGCCCCAGCGGGCGAACTGCTGCACCGACTGCTGGTGAATGCGTTCGAGCGGCAGCAATTCGCACCAGCCGCGTGCGCGCAGCACGTCGTCCAACGCCTCGGCATAGGCACAGAAGGCCGGAAATTGCCGATCACCAAAGCCGAGCACGGTGACTGGAGCAGCGCTCGCCTTGGCTGCAGCGATGCGCTCCAACGCGCCGCTGGCATGAGCCGGCGCCTGGCCTTCGCCGTAGGTCGCCGCCAGTACGAAGATCTGGCGCGCCTGTGGGCCAGTGGTGAACTGCTCCAACGGTGCGCTGTGCACGCGGTGGCCGACGCACGTCAGAGCCT
>JACDJC010000102.1_pt1 | contig 111927 bp, 122 predicted proteins | sample 7454191 | NCBI WGS metagenome assembly JACDJC01 (sample SAMN14253291, study PRJNA609438) | sludge metagenome | isolation source: sludge after 25d culture with pyrite and EDTA | collected 2018-12-20 | reverse complement strand
TGCGCTGGACGAGATCTCCCCGGCCAGCACGACGAGACCGGTCGTGCACATCGTTTCGGCGGCTACGCGCGCTTTCGGATCCTTCTCGAGCAGCGCGTCGAGAACGGCATCCGAGATCTGGTCGGCGATCTTGTCCGGGTGGCCTTCGGAAACCGATTCCGAGGTGAACAGGTATTCGTTGCTCAAGGCTTCTCTCCTGACGGCGCTGCCGACGGGACGGGAAGCAGCGACGCTTTAGCGGTGGGATGTCCGGAGCAGCGTGCAGCCGAAACCGCTGCCTGCATGCCCCGCGCCGCCCCGCAAGTTGTCTCGTTAACTCGGCGGCACCGCAATTATAGGGTAGGCTCGGCGCCTGCCCGCCCGTTTCCGGGTCTTTCCGCCATCCGATCCGTCTGTTTCTTCGATGACGCCGCCGTCGCCGAGTGTCCGTGTCGATCGCAGCCGCGTCGCGTCGTTCGTGCTGTGGACACTCGGACGGCTGCCGCTGCGGGTCCTGCGCGCCGCCGGGCAGGTGCTCGGCTGGATTGTCTATGTGTCCTCACCTGGATACCGGAACAAGATCCGTGCGAATCTGCGCCGTGCCGGGCTGGACTCGCCGGCGATGCGCTGGCGTGCCGCCGGCGAAGCCGGGCGCGCGGTCGGTGAACTGCCTTGGGTCTGGACGCGGCCGCTGGCACGCCTGGTCGAGCGGGTCCACTGCGAGGCGGTCGATCTGCGGGTGTTCGAGCAGACGCTGCACCGCGGTGGCGGCGTGCTCTTTCTGACGCCGCATCTCGGTTCCTTCGAAGTGGCTGCCTCCTGGCATTCGGCCCGCGCGCCGATCACGGTGCTCTTCAAACCGCCGCGCAAACCCTGGTTGCGTCCGTTCATTGCCCGGGTGCGCGATCGTGCGCAACTGTCGGCCGTGCCGCCGACCACCGGCGGTTTGCGCCGCCTGCTGCGCGCGCTGCGTGCGGGCGAAGCGGTCGGCCTGCTGCCGGACCAGGTGCCGGCCGCAGGCGACGGACGCTGGGCGCCATTCTTCGGCGAAGCAGCCTATACGATGACCCTGCCGGAGCGGCTTGCGGCCCAGACCGGTGCGGCCGTGGTGCTGGCCGTCTGCGAGCGCGTGCCGCGGCCGGCGGGCTGGCGGCTGCGGCTCGAGGAGATGCATGAGCGTCCGGACCCTGAAGCGTTGAACCGCTGTCTGCAACGCTGGATCCTGCACTGCCCGGAGCAGTATCTGTGGGGATACAACCGTTATCGCCGCCCGGTGGGGGCACCGGCGCGCCCCGGCGTGCAAGCCGATGCAGCCGTTGACGCCGGGTTGGCGGCCGGCGCTTCGGTCGCGGCAGCGCCGGCCAAAGCGGCGAATCCGGATTCCGCTGATGCCGGCTGATGTATTCACGCGTCTTGCGCTCATTCTGTTGCGCGCCGTGTCGATGCTTCCGTGGCCGCTGCTGCGCCGCCTGGGCAGCCTGGGCGGCGTATTCGCATGGGCTCTGGCGCACGAGCGGCGGCGCGTCACCCTGCGCAATCTCGAATTGTGCTTTCCGCACTGGAGTGCAGCCCGGCGCACCGCGGTCGGGCGTGCGCATTTCCGTTTTTTCGTACGCAGCTTCCTCGATCGTTTCATCCTCTGGTACGGCCCGGTGGCGCGCGTGCATTCCCTGTGCAGGCTCGAAGGGGGCGAGCATTTCGAGCCGCATCGCGGCAAGCCGGTCATTCTGCTGGCACCGCATTTCGTCGGCTGCGATGCAGGCGGCGCCCGGATGTGGTTCGAGACACCGATCGTCTCGATGTATGCGCGTCAGAAAAACCGCATCTTCGATGCCGCGATGACGCGCGGCCGGACCCGGATGCCGGGCGCGTCGATGGTATTGCGCACCGACGGGCTGCGCGCCGCGGTTCGCGCGCTGCGCCGCGGTACCCCGTTCTATTTCCTGCCCGACATGGATCTGGGTGCGCGCGAAGCGCTGTTCGTCCCCTTCTTCGGTGTACCTGCGGCCACCGTCACCTCTGTGGCGCGCCTGGCCACGCTCACGGGGGCGATCGTGATTCCCTGCGTGACCCGCTTGACGGACGACGGTTACGTCACCCGCCTGTATCCCGCCTGGGAATCCTTCCCCGGCGACGATCTGTTTGCGGCGACCCGCCGGATGAATGCCTTCATCGAGGACCGCGTGCGCGAGATGCCGGCGCAGTACCTCTGGAGCCATCGTCGGTTCAAGACGCGCCCGCCCGGCGAGCCCGATCCATACCGGGATGCGCATGGGCGATAATCGCCCCGGAGGACGGCCTGATGGCGCGGATGGAAAAGCGTGCACGGGAAGCTGGCGAGTGGCGCAAGTGGTGACGCAGGCAAGTGATGAAAATGAGTGACGCAAGTGAGTGACGCAAGTGAGTGATCGATGACCGGAAACCCCTTCGGCGCCGATGAGGTCGCCGACTATCTCAGCCGGAACCCGGATTTTTTCGACGCACACGTCGAATTGCTGGCGACGCTGCGCGTGCCGCATCCACATGACGGCAGGACGATTTCCCTGCAGGAGCGGCAACTCGAACTGGTGCGCGGGAAACTGCGTACCTGTGAAGCGCAGTTCACCGAACTGGTGCGCACCGGTCGGGAGAACGAGGAACTCGCGCGCAAGCTCGACGACTGGGCGTGCCGCCTGTTGCAAGTGACGGACACGCGGGACTTGCCGGAAGCGGTCAGCCGCGGTTTTGAGACGGTCTTTTCGGTGCCCCAGGTCGCCCTGCAGTTGTGGCGCCTCGATGATGCCTGGGCCGGGCTCGAGTGCGCCCGGCTCGTGTCGGCCGACGTGGTGGCCCTGGCTGACAGCCTCGAGCAGCCCCATTGCGGGCCGAACCGTGGCTTCGAAGTGGTGAACCGGCTTCCCGGTGCGGGCGCCGACACGCAATCGATTGCCTTGCTGCCCTTGCGGGTTCCGGAAGATCCCGCCACCTTTGGTCTGATCGTGCTCGGTTCGCCTGATCCGGAGCGCTTCCGCTCCGGGATGGGGACCATCTTCCTGGAGCGCATCGCCGCGCTGGCAGCGGCTTCGTTGTCGCGCCTGATGCGGCGCTGAACCCATGACGGTGCCGGTCGTCTCTCCGATGATCAGGCAGTATCTGCAATATCTGGCTGGTGTGCGCGCGTATTCGCGACACACGACGACGGCCTATGCCCGGGATCTGGCCGTCCTTGCCTCTCTGGCCCGCGGCATCGATGTCGCCGGGACCTTGCCGGTGGCGGAGCACGAGGAGGGATCGACGCGGGATCCGGCGCCGGACGACACGCCCGATCGGCGCGGGCACCACGTCGCCGGGCATGCGGAGCCCGACTGGGCGCGGATCGATCAGCATTGCCTGCGCCGCTGGATTGCCGCGGCAGCGCGCTCCGGCCTGTCGGCACGCACCATCGCACGGCGATTGTCGGCCTGGCGCAGCTTCTTCGACTGGCTGGCGGCGACCGGCGTCCTGGCAGCAAACCCGGGGCGCGGACTGCGGGCGCCGCGCGCACCGCGGCGCCTGCCGAAAGCACTCAGCCCGGAGATGGCGACACGGCTGGTACAGCCGGCCTTGGCCGTCCCGGGCTCGTGCGGGCCGGGAAGTCCGGCACAGCCGGAAGCCGGCGGACGTGGCCGGCGCCGGCGATCCGGGTTGGCATCGTTCACGGCCGCGCGTGACGATGCGATCGCCGAACTGTTCTATTCGTCCGGCCTGCGCCTGTCCGAACTGGTGTCACTGGACATGCGCTATTTCACGGCGCCTTCCCCTTCGTCCGCCTGGCTCGATCTGGCCGAGGCCGAGGCGGTCGTGCGCGGCAAGGGAGGGCACCGGCGGGCGGCACCGGTGGGCAGTGCGGCGCGAGCGGCACTGGAGCGCTGGCTCGATGCGCGTGCACACTGGTGCTGGCAGCATCCGGGGTGTGACGAACGCGCCCTGTTCCTCGGCGCGTCCGGCGCCCGCATCTCCAACCGGACGGTGCAATGGCGGCTGAGACAGCGCGCCATCGAACGCGGCATTCCGGCCAACGTCCACCCGCACGTGCTGCGGCACTCGTTTGCCAGCCATCTGCTGCAATCGAGCGGCGATCTGCGCGCGGTCCAGGAATTGCTCGGACACGCGAGCATCTCGACCACGCAGATGTACACCGCACTGGATTTCCAGCGCCTGGCCATGGTCTACGGCAGAGCTCATCCACGCGCCCGGCGTGACAGGGACACCGATGCGTGCGACGGGTGAGGCCGGCCGGATGCGGGCGGAAGACGGCGAGAGTACCCGGGCCCGGTAAGGCCCGGCCCGGGTTTACGGCCCCGGTCTTCTGCGGTATAACAGCGTCCTTCTCGCGAAAGGGCCGGATGGCCGGACAATGTTCCGGTCCAGGGTCTGGTGCCGGAGCGTCGCGCAGATCGTTCCGGCCGGACACGTTTCCACTGGCCGGGAATAACCGGAGGCGCGCCGTGCGGCGCAGGCAGAGACATCATGGCGGCTACCAGGGCAAGGAAAATTCCCGACGAGGCAGAGCTGCTGAAAATGCCCGAGTCGGATTACATGAATGAGGCGCAACTGGGTTTTTTTCGGGCCCGGTTGCAGCAGCTCGAGCGCGACATCCTCGCGAATGCCGACGAAACGACAGAGAATCTGCGTGAAACCGTCGTGGTTCCCGATCCGGCTGATCGGGCCACGATCGAAGAAGAGCATGCCCTCGAGTTGCGCACTCGCGATCGCGAGCGCAAGTTGCTGAAGAAAGTGCAGCAGGCACTGGCACGCATCGACAGCGGTGAATACGGATATTGCGAGGAAACCGGCGAGCCGATCGGAATCCGGCGTCTGCTGGCCCGGCCCACGGCCACGCTGTCACTCGAAGCACAGGAGCGGCGCGAACTGCGTCAGAAGCTCTACGGAGATTGACGGTGCTGCAAGCCGGAGGACGGTCCGGACACGGCTGACGGTCGGCTCCGTTCGGGGAGGCAAGGGGCGGGGACCGACTGCAGGCAACTGACTGCCGATATACGGCGCCTGGGGAACCGGCGGATAGCGAGTGACGATGCTATGCTGGATCGTCATTGCGACGCTTGCGCCCGAGTGTCGCGGATCATGACATCCGACACTGAAAGGCATTCCGTTGGTTGTTTCCCTCTTCAGCAGAAAAGACAGATCCGGTTCCCGCAAGGGCGCGCGCAGCGCACCGCGAGGCAGTCCGGAACCGGCCTCGCGCGGCGCCCGCCGTGAATCGGCACTGCGTACCGAGCAGGCCATCGACCGGATCGAGTCGGAAATGACGGGCAAGACCCCGAGCCCGGGCCCGCGTTCGGCACCGGCACTGCGTCCATCCGCTGCGCTCAAGCCGCCCCCGGCACCGAATCCGGCATCGGCACGGGCAGAGGGGCCGCGTGCCGATGCCGGCGGCAACCGGGGCGGCAATGGCACGAAGATCGCCAGTACCTTTGCCGGCTATGACCTGGCGGATGCGATCGTCATCGATGTCCAGGGGTCCGAGCTGCCTGCCATTCTCGAAGAGGCGGCAGTGCTGTACGCCAACGGCCAGTCGCAACCGGCCAGCAGAATCCTGCACCAGTGTCTCGAAGATCCCGGGTTGGGCCCGCATCATCCGCTGGTCTGGATGATGCTGCTCGATCTGTACCAGTGTACGGGCGACCGCACCGGTTTCGAGACGCTGGCGGTTCAGTATGCCGAACGACTCGACACCGTGCCGCCGGCCTGGAATGCGGCCTTGTCACCGGCGGGTGACGTGGATGCCCCGGATGCACCCGTCGCGGCTCCGGCGTCATCGATCTCCGGTGACGAGCAGGAAGCCATCGCGCCGGCGCCCTGTCCGGGGGAGTTGATGTTGTGCGGCTCGATCGACGGATCGATCGCGGCCTCCCTGCATCGTCTGCTCGACGGCGAGCAGGAGCAGGCGCATCTCGACGTCTCGACGGTCACCGCTGTCGATGTCGACAGCGCACAGGCTCTGCTCGATCTGCTTGCCGGCTTCGAGCGTGGTCCGCGCACCCTCGTCGTGCGCGGTGTCAGACGCCTGTATGGTCGTCTTCGCGCCTGTATCGAGCCCGGACGCCCTGATTCCCGCGAAGCCTGCTGGATGCTGGCGCTGCAGTTGCTGCGCATACTCGATCGCCATTCGGAGTTCGAGGATCTGGCGATCGAATACTGCATCACCTACGAAGTGTCTCCGCCGTCGTGGGAACCGTGCGCCGCTTCGATCCGCCAGTCCGATGATGGTCTGACGGGCACGGAATCGGAACGCGCCGAAGCGGGCGATCCAACGGCAGGGGCAGGGCCCGACCCGTCGGACGACGCGATCGTCGATGACGGAGAGTTCGATCTGACGGCGACCGCAGTCGATCGCGCCTTCGTCCTGCAGGGGGAACTCGCCGGACGCATGCAGGACGAGTTCGAAGCCCTGCGGGCCTACGCTGCCGAGCGCGGAGACATCGTGATCGATTGCCGTCGGTTGCGGCGCATCGAGTTCGTTGCGGCCGGCGATCTGCTGAACGAGATCGCGACGATGCGTTCGGCGGGGCGGCAGGTTCTCTTCATCGAGCCGAATTACCTGGTCTACGCGCTCATGCTCGTCATGGGCATTCACGACCTGGCCGAGATTCGCAGACGCAAGATCTGACCCGGCCTGCCCCGGGTCCGTCGGCGCCGTTTCTCCGACCCTGTGCCGGCCTCCCGGGCCGGTGTGCACTACACTCGCGGGTCTTGTCAGACGCGGCGGGTGCCCGCACATCGATCCTCATGGAACAGTTTCGCGGTACGACGATCATTTCGGTCCGGCGCGGTGCGCAGGTGGCGCTCGGCGGCGATGGCCAGGTCACACTCGGTTCGGTCGTGGTCAAGGCGGGTGCGCGCAAGGTGCGCCGACTGCATGATGGCCGCGTGCTGGCCGGCTTCGCTGGTGGCACGGCCGATGCCTTCACGCTGTTCGAGCGCTTCGAAGCGAAGCTCGACAAGCACTCGGGCCACCTCGTGCGGGCCGCCGTCGAACTGGCCAAGGACTGGCGTACCGAACGCAGCCTGCGTCGCCTGGAGGCGATGCTGGCGGTCGCCGATCGCGAGGCTTCGCTCATCATCACCGGCAACGGCGACGTGCTCGAACCCGAACGCGGCCTGATCGCGATCGGCAGCGGCGGTCCGTACGCGCAGGCGGCGGCGCTGGCCCTGCTCGACAACACGGAACTGGGCGCCGAAGCGATCGTGCGCCAGGCACTGGCGATCGCCGGTGAATTGTGCATCTACACCAACCAGCAGCACACGGTGGAAACGCTGGAGCCGGAAGCGGCATGACACAGATGACTCCTGCGGAGATCGTATCCGAACTCGACAAGCACATCGTCGGTCAGGGTGCGGCCAAGCGCGCGGTCGCCATTGCGCTGCGCAACCGCTGGCGCCGCCAGCAGGTCGCCGAGCCCCTGCGCCACGAGATCACGCCGAAGAACATCCTGATGATCGGCCCGACCGGTGTCGGCAAGACCGAGATCGCGCGCCGTCTTGCACGTCTGGCCAATGCCCCGTTCATCAAGGTCGAGGCGACCAAGTTCACCGAGGTCGGCTATGTCGGGCGCGACGTCGACACGATCATTCGGGATCTGGCCGAGATCGCGGTCAAGCAGACGCGCGAGCAGGAGACGAAAAAATTCCGCCAGCGTGCTCTCGACGCCGCCGAGGAACGGGTGCTCGACGCGCTGCTGCCGCCGGGACGCGACGGCGGGTCCGTCGACCCGGGCGCAGAAGAATCGTCGACCCGGCAGAAATTCCGCAAGAAACTGCGCGAGGGTCAGCTCGACGACAAGGAGATCGAGATCGAGGTCTCGATGCCGGCCCCATCCGTGGAGCTGATGGGCCCGGCCGGAATGGAGGAGATGACGCAGCAACTGCAATCGCTGTTCTCGAATCTGCCGGGCCGCACGAAGTCGCGTACCCTGCGCATCGGCGATGCGATGCGCCTGATCGCCGACGAAGAGGCTGCGCGCCTGGTCGATGACGATGCGATCAAGGTGCAGGCGATCGCCAGCGTCGAGCAGAACGGCATCGTCTTTCTCGACGAGATCGACAAGGTGGCCGCGCGCGGCGAGACGCACGGTGCCGACGTCTCGCGTCAGGGCGTGCAGCGCGACCTGCTGCCGCTGGTCGAGGGAACGGCAGTCAACACGCGCTACGGCGTCGTCCGCACCGACCACATCCTGTTCATCGCCTCGGGCGCGTTTCATCTGGCGCGCCCGTCCGACCTCGTGCCGGAACTTCAGGGCCGCCTGCCGATCCGCGTCGAGCTCGCTTCACTGTCAGCCGACGATTTCGTGCGCATCCTGGCGGACACCGATGCCAGTCTCACTCGCCAGTACGAAGCCCTGCTGGCCACCGAAGGCGTGCAGTTGCGCTTCGAGCCGGACGGAGTGCGGCGGCTCGCCGAAATCGCCTCCGAAGTCAACGAAAAGACCGAGAACATCGGTGCCCGGCGCCTGTCCACGGTGATGGAGAAGCTGCTCGAAGAGATCTCGTTCGATGCCGTCCGCCACGCCGACGAGGAGGTCGTGATCGATGCTGCCTTTGTCGACACGAGACTCGGAAAACTCGCACGGAGCGAGGACCTGGCACGCTACATTCTCTAGTGTCCCGAGTTGGAAGTTCGCTGAAGAAATAAAGAGGGCGAAATCGTCGTCAGGCAAGGCGCAAACCACAGCGATAGCCGTAGCTATCGCGAGGATTTGCAACGCCGCATGGCGGCGATTTCGGCGTCTTTATGAAGCGAATTTTCAACTCGGGACACTAGCAGCGCGAACCTGCCGGATCGCAGAACCGGAAGCCCGGACGGTCGGTTCGCCATCCGGTCTCCGGTCGGCCGGCCTGCGGACCGGCCGGATCATGGTACCGGCGCGGGACCGGTGTCAGGCTGCGTTTTCCAGCACCAGCAGACCGGTGGCCGTGTTCGAGATCGGCACGTGGTAGTTGCGGTGGCGCTCGCGCACCGCACCCGGCAGGGTTGCGCGCGCGGTGAGCCACATCAGCAGCTCGATGCCCTGGGTGCCGGTCAGTTCGATCAGTTCATGGTTCGAATGGCGTGTGGCCATCTGCGGATCGCTGCTCAGGCTGTCCATGAACCGGAGGTCGAATGCCTTGTTGATGTGACCGGCACGCTCGCCGTCGAGCTGGTGCGACAGCCCGCCGGTGCCGACGACGAGAACGCGCCGGTCGGATGGCCACGATGCGATTGCGCGCCCGATCGCCTCGCCGAACTTCCAGCAGCGCGCCGCCGACGGCAGGGGCGACTGCACCGTGTTGACGATGACCGGGACGATCTGCACCGGCCAGTTCTGGTCCGGCCAGAGCAGTGCCATCGGCAGTGAAATGCCGTGATCGATGACCATTTCCTGACAGGTGACGATGTCGAACTCGTCGGCCACGAGTGACTCGATCAGATGCCAGGAAAGATCGGGATCACCGGGAATCGCCGGCAGTTGCGGAATGCCCCAGCCCTCGTCGGCATTGCGGTATTCGGGTGCGGCGCCGACGGCGAAGGTCGGCATCTTGTCCATGAAGAAGTTCAGGCCGTGGTCGTTCGAGATGACGACGAGCGTGTCGGGCTTCTGTTCGCCGAGCCACTGGTGCACCGGCGGATACCCGGCGAAGAACGGCTTCCAGTACGGTTCGTCGTGCCGCTTGTTCGCAATGGCGCCGCCGATGGCCGGCACATGCGAGGTCATGACGGTTCCGAGCAGTGTTGCCATCGTGATTACCTCCCTGCGGCGACCAGTTTCGCCTTGAATTCGTCCTTGCTCATGCCCGTCTGCTGCGCACCGAGATCCTGGACGTCCAGCCCGAGAATGCCGGCGAATTTCGCCAGGTAATAGATGTGGCCGCCCTCGGCAATGAGGTCGAGGACCTTGCGCTCGCGGATCGCCTTGCGCTGTGCGTCGCTCAGACCGTACTTGCGGCAATAGGCGTCTTCGTCGCGCTGGAATTCGGCGCGGTTGTCGGCATGATTGAACGAGTAGCACATCTTGTTCAGCGCGTAGCCCTTGCGCGCCTGGACACCGTCGAAGATCGTGGTGCCGGGGATGGTCTGTTCCTGTGATGTCATCGGCTTTCTCCTTGCCCGCGGAAAGTGCGCACACGATATCTATCGCTATCTATCGCGCGCGATCTGCTCGCCTGTCCGGGGAACACATGTCCGCAGACATGCTTCCGGACCACCATGGTAGTGGCAAGACGGAGCCGCGGATGCCTTCGGATCCGCCGATCAGGGGATTTGACCGGGTCGCGGCAGGCCCGCGGCAGATTTTCGCCGTTGGACTGCGACCGGATTGCAGTCGGATCAGGCCGACGCGAATTCTTCCGTGTCGATATCGAGCTGTCGGTCCGGCGCATAGCGCGGACCGGATACATTGTGCTGGCCGATGGCGGCGTCCGCGCGGGCCAGCACTCCGGCATCGATGCCGGAGGAAATGGCGATGGCAGCCAGATTCTCGTGCAGGTGCCCGATGCTCGTCGTGCCCGGGATCGGAACGATTGCTTCATCCCGGCGCAGCAGCCAGGCCAGTGCCAGCTGACCCATCGTGCAGCCGGCCTCTTCGGCCAACGCCTGCCAGGCGTCGAGCAGGCGCAGATTGGCCGCCCAGTGCAGTGCCTGGAAGCGCGGCATGGCCAGCCGGATGTCGTGCGCCGGCAGGGTTTCCGGATCGCGCAGCCGGCCGGTCAGGAAGCCTCGCGCCAGCGGACTGAAGGCCACCAGCGTCGTGCCGGTCTCACGGCAGGCGTCGAGCACGGCGATCTCGACGTTGCGCGACCAGAGCGAATATTCGCTCTGCACCGCAGCCACCGGATGCACGGCATGAGCGCGACGCAGGGTGATCGCCGATACCTCGGACAGGCCGATTTCGCGCACCTTGCCGGCGCGCACGAGATCGGCCATCGCGCCGACGCTGTCCTCGATCGGCACCTTGTGGTCGAGCCGGTGCAGGTAATACAGATCGATGACGTCGGTGCCCAGCCGCGCCAGGCTTTCCTCGCAGTTGGCGCGGATCGTTTCCGGCCGGCCGTCGATCGTGCGCCTGCCGTCGACCACCCCCATGCCGCCCTTGGAGGCAAGGACGAAACGGGAGCGTTCACTCCCCAGCGTCTGTCCGACCAGCCGTTCGTTGGCGCCGGCGCCGTAGAGCATGGCGGTGTCGAACAGCGTGACGCCGGCATCGAGCGCGGCGCGCAGCACCTGTGCCGCCTGCGCGGGTTCCGGCCGCGGTCCGTAGGCGTGGCTCAGGTTCATGCAGCCCAGGCCGACGGCCGAGACGGTGAGCGTGCCGATGCGTCTGGTCTGCATGGGCCGTGATCCGCTGATTCCGGTCATCCCGTCTTGGGTTGTCATGCAGCCTGCGCCAGCATCTGTTCCAGCCGTCCGAGCGTCTGGTAGCAGGGCAGGACACTGGCGACGCTGGCATTGGGCTCGCGACCCTCGTGGATGGCGGCGAAGAATTCGCGGTCCTGCAGTTCGATGCCGTTCATCGACACGGCCACTTTCGAGACGTCGATCTGCTGCTCCTTGCCGTCGAACAGGTCGTCATAGCGGGCCAGATAGGTGCCGTTGTCGCAGATGTAGCGAAAGAAGGTGCCGAACGGACCGTCGTTGTTGAAGGACAGGCTGAGCGTGCAGATCGCCCCCGTGTCCGTCTTGAGCTGGATCGACATGTCCATCGCGATGCCCAGCTCGGGGTGGATCGGGCCCTGCAGCGCGTGCGCCGCGACGATGGCGCCGCCCGTCTGGTAGAGAAACAGATCGACCGTGTGCGCGGCGTGGTGCCAGAGCAGGTGATCGGTCCAGCTGCGCGGCTGGCCCAGCGCGTTGGTGTTCGTGCGCCGGAAGAAATAGGTCTGCACGTCCATCTGCTGGACGGCAAGCTCGCCGGCACGGATCTTTCCGTGCAGGTACTGGTGGCTCGGATTGAAGCGGCGCGTATGTCCGCACATGGCCACCAGCCCGGTTTCCTTCTGCAGCGCGACCACGGCCTCGGCATCGGCGAGCGAGTCGGCCAGCGGGATCTCGACCTGCACGTGCTTGCCGGCCTTCAGGCACTGGATGGCTTGCGCCGCATGCAGCTGCGTCGGCGTGCACAGGATCACCGCGTCGACGTCGTCGCGCGCCAGGCTTTCGGCGAGATCGGTGGCGACGTGGCCGATGCCGTATTTCGTCGCCACTTCCTGCGTCTTCGCGCGCTCGCGACCGACCAGCGAGACGACCTCGACGCCGTCGATGTTGCGGATGCCGTCGAGGTGCTTCGCACCGAACGCACCGGCGCCGGCCAGCGCGACGCGGATGGTCTTCGTCATTGCGTGTCCTCCAGAATCAGATGACCGACCGCGGTGTTCGAAGCCGGCACATGATAGAAACGGTGCGCGACCCGTGGCGCGGGACCGCCGGCGGCGTCGCCCATGGCGCCGCGGGCGATCAGCCACATGACCAGTTCGATGCCCTCCGAACCGGCTTCGCGCACGTAGTCGACGTGCGGCATGGTGGCGAGATCTTCCGGGTCGGCGATCAGGCGATCGAGAAAGCGGTTGTCGAATTCACGGTTGATCAGGCCGGCGCGCGGCCCCTGCAACTGATGGCTCATTCCGCCCGTGCCCCAGATCTGCACGTTCAGGGGTTCGTCGTATTTCTCGACGGCGCGCCGGATCGCCTGGCCGAGGCGATAGCAGCGCATGCCCGAAGGCACCGGATACTGGACGACGTTGACCGCAAACGGGATGACGCGTACCGGCCAGCGCTCGACCTGCCCGCACATCAGCGACATCGGCACGGTCAGGCCGTGGTCGACGTCCATGCGATTGACGATCGTCAGATCGAAGTCGTCCTGGATCACCGATTGCGCGATGTGCGAGGCGAGCCGCGGATCGCCGGTCACGGTCGGCACCGGGCGCGCGCCCCAGCCTTCGTCCGCGGGCGCGAACTGCGCGGCCGTGCCGATGGCGAACGTCGGGATCAGTTCCAGGCTGAATGCGTTGGCATGGTCGTTGTAGACGAGAAAGACGACGTCGGGCGTGTTTTCCTTCAGCCAGCGGCGCGAAAACTCGTAGCCGGAGAAGACTTTCTGCCAGTAGGGCTCGTGCGTCTTGCCGAGATCCATTGCCGCGCCGATGGCCGGCACGTGCGAGGTATAGACGCTGGCCGTGATGCGTGCCTTGCCGATCGTCATGTCCGCGCTCCCGGTCGCTCGTCGAGATAACGATTGCCTTCGATGCTGCGTCCGCCGCCGACCATCATGTCGCGATATTCCTGCTCGGTCATGCCGGTCATGCTGCCGGCGATCTGCTGGAAGCTCATGCCATCGGTCGCGCCGATCTTGGCGAGGAAATAGACGTTTCCGCCGAGCTCGATGCAGCGGTTCATGTCGCGTGCGAGCACGGCCTGCTTCTGCTCTTCGGTCATCGGCCATTCATCGAGATAGGCGCGTTCGTCCGCCTTGAAGCGGGCACGGTTCTCCGCCTTCATCAGGGACATGCAGAACTGGTTCAGGTGATAGCCCATGCGCGATTGATCCGCATCGAAGATCGTCGTGCCGGGAATGTCCCTGTAGGGTTTATCGAGTGCCATGGTGAACCTCCTCGGGCCAGTACAGCCTCATCGGATTATCGACCAGCAGCTTGTGCTGCAGTTCGGGGGTGCGTGCGATGTGCGGAATGAAGTCGACCAGCAGGCCGTCGTCGGGCATGTGATCCTTCAGGTTCGGATGCGGCCAGTCGGTGCCCCAGAGCACACGATCCGGAAAGGTCTCGACGATGTGCCGTGCGAAGGGGACGACGTCGCGGTAGGCGGCGCGCTCGCCATCCAGCGCCGGCGGGCCGGAGACGCTCAGGCGCTCCGGGCAGCTCACCTTCGACCAGACATTTTCATGCTCGCGCATCAGCCGCACGAAAAGCGCGAATTCCGGGCCGTCGACCGGCTTCGTCGGGTCGGGCCGGCCCATGTGATCGACAACGACCGTGGTCGGCAGGGCCGTGAAGAAGTCCCACAGCTCGGGCAGGTCCCTCGCCTCGAAATAGATGACGACGTGCCAGCCGAGCGGCGCGATGCGCCGGGCGATTTCCTGCAGCGTCTCGCGCGGCGTGAAATCGACCAGGCGACGCACGAAATTGAAGCGCACGCCGCGCACGCCGGCGGCGTGCAGCGCCTGCAGCTCGGCGTCGGTAATTTCGCGCCGGACGGTGGCCACGCCGCGCGCACGGCCGTTCGAGGCCACGAGCGCGTCGGTGAGCGCGCGGTTGTCGGCGCCGTGGCAGGTTGCCTGCACGATCACGTTGCGCGTGAACCCCAGGCGGTCGCGCAGGGCAAACAACTGGTCTTTCGATGCGTCGCAGGGGGTGTATTTGCGCTCGGGCGCGAAGGGGAAGCGATCGCCCGGGCCGAAGACGTGGCAGTGCGCATCGACCGCTCCCGCTGGCAGACGGAACTGCGGCACCGACGGGTCGGGATGAAAGCACAGCCAGCCCGGAGTCATTTCAAAGGCGCTCATCGTGGTCTCTCCGATGTCCGGCAGGTGCGCGTCCGGCGGATGTCCCGGGTCGTGCGTTCGCTGCTTCATTCATGGCCTGGCGCATCGCTTCACTCGCGGTCCGGTCCGGATTCATGGTCACCCGCCGCGCGTGCGGCGAGCAGGCGGTCGGCCTGGACGCGCCAGTCGGCACGGGCATCGCGCGGCTCGCCGAAGATGCCGCGCTCGGCGAGATCGGCCACCCATGCCTGGCGGCTGGCGGTGCCCGCCGCCGACCAGGGCTCCAGCCCTGCCTCGCGCACGGTGTTGGCCGATTCGCGCATCTCCTCGGCACGCCGGCGCCCGTGCAGGATGACGCGCTCGAAGAAATAGCTGCCCTGCCGTTCCCAGTCGATGCCGGGAAAGGTCTCGGCCAGCGAGGCCAGCACTTCGTCCTCGACGCCCCAGGCGCGGGCGGCGGTGAAGCTTTCGATGACCATCGCTTCGAGTCCCTTGATCATCACGCTGCGGCACATCTTCGTGGCTGACGCAATGCCCAGTTCCGCCGGTCCGGCTTTCGGTGCGAAGCCGAGTGCGGTCAGCAGCGGCGCGAAGGCGCTCGCGTGCGGGCCGCCCAGCAGCAGGGGCACGCGGATGCGGTATGGCGGTACCGATGTCATGACCGCGCCTTCGACGTAACGCGCACCCGCCTGCCCGATGCGTGCGGCGGCATCGCGCTTCGCGCCCGGAGAAGCCGAGTTGAGGTCAAGAAACCATGCGTCGCGTTGCAGCGTCGGCGCACAGGCCGAAGCGACCGCGACGGCCTGATCGGCAGTGACGGCGGACACGACGAGATCGGCATCGGCGGCCAGTGCGGCATGCGAGTCGGCGAGAACGACACCGTGCGCGGCCGCGTGCTCGTGCAGCGGCGCCGCGGCGGCACCGTCGAGCCTGATGTCGAAGGCCAGGATCCGTGCGACGCCGCGTGCGCGCAGGTCTTCGGCCAGGATGCGCCCGACCTCGCCATAGCCGACCAGGCCGATGCGCCAGCGCAGCGGATCGTCGCCGGGCGGAGCCGGCACGGTGACGGCTGCTCCGTCAGTCGACATATTTGAGTCCCGCGCGCGCCAGGGGTTCGCGCATGTTGTACATGTCCAGCCCGAGCACGCCCGAGGCGAGTTTCGCGCGCTTGCCGGCTTCGTTGTCCTCGCGCCGGGCCGATGCTTCGGCCACCTGCGCGGCAAGGGCCGCCGGCACGAAGACGACGCCATCGGCATCGGCAACGACGACGTCGCCGGGGTGCACGAGCGCGCCGGCGCAGACGACGTCGATGTTGACCGAGCCGAGCGTGGCCTTGATCGTCCCCTTGGCGTGTATGGCGCGCGAGAAGACCGGGAAATCCATTTCCTCGAGTTCGCGCACGTCGCGCACACCGCCGTCGATCACGAGGCCGCGGGCGCCGTGCGCGCGATACGAGGTCGCCAGCAGTTCGCCGAAGAAGCCGTCCTCGCACTCGGACGTGCAGGCGGCGACGATGACGTCGCCAGCCCGCAGCTGCTCGGCGGCGACGTGCAGCATCCAGTTGTCGCCCGGCTGCAGCAGAACGGTGACCGCCGTGCCGCACAAACGCGCACCCGGGTAGACCGGGCGCAGATACGGTCTGGCCAGGCCGACCCGGCCCATCGCTTCGTGGATGGTGGCCACACCGAACTGCGCCAGCTGCTCGACCGCGGCCGGATCGGCTCGCGTGATGTTGCGCCGGACGATGCCGAGTTCATTGAGGGACATGATGCGGATTCTCCTTGCGGCGGGCGGCGCCAGCGTCATATTGCGTCTGGCAGCGTCGCCCGGATGGATGTTCGACGTGCGCGGCCCTGCCTGCCGCCTTGCCGGTTTTCAGCGCCCCTGCGCCTTGAGTGCGTGGTCCAGGCGCGGATACACGCGCCGTGCATTGCCTTCGTAGATCGCCTGCCGGTCGGCAGCGCTCAGGATGTCCGCCGCCTCGATATAGCGTTTCGTATCGTCGTAATAGTGTCCGGTCTGCGGATCGATGCCGCGCACCGCGCCGATCATCTCGCTGGCGAAGAGCACGTTGGCGACCGGAATCACTTTCGTCAGCAGATCGATGCCGGGCTGGTGATAGACGCAGGTGTCGAAGAAAAGATTGTTCAGCAGATGCTCGTCGAGCAGTGGCTTCTTCAGTTCCTGCGCCAGACCGCGGAAGCGTCCCCAGTGATAGGGCACGGCGCCGCCGCCGTGCGGAATGATGAATTTCAGGGTCGGGAAGTCATGGAACAGATCGCCGGTCAGACACTGCATGAAGGCGGTCGTGTCGGCATTCAGATAGTGCGCGCCGGTCGTGTGAAAGCACGGATTGCAGCTCGTGCTGACGTGGATCATCGCCGGGATCTCGTATTCGACCAGCTTCTCGTAGACCGGATACCAGTGCCGGTCGGTCAGCGGCGGCGAGGTCCAGTGACCGCCCGATGGATCGGGGTTCAGGTTGATCGCGACGAAGCCGTATTCGCGCACGCATCTTTCCAGCTCGGGCAGGCAGGTCTTCGGGTCGACACCCGGCGACTGCGGCAGCATGGCAGCGCCGATGAAACGCTCGGGATACAGTCCGGCGACACGGTGCACGAGCTCGTTGCAGATCGCCGCCCAGGTCGAACTCGTTTCGAAGTCGCCAATGTGATGCGCCATGAAGCTGGCGCGCGGCGAGAAGATCGTCAGGTCGCTGCCGCGCTCGTTCATTTTCGCGAGCTGGTTCTTCTCGATCGACTCGCGGACGTCGTCGTCGCTAATCCGCAGTTCGGATGCCTTCGGCGCGACCCCGCCGGCGAGTGCGGCAATCTGGCGCTCGCGCCAGTCACCCAGCGCCTTCGGTGCCGTCGTGTAGTGACCGTGACAGTCGATGATCATGGTTTCGTTCCTCCGGTTGCCGGCCGGCACTGCAGAGGGATCCGTGTCTCTGCAGTACGGGGGCCGGGCAGGTTCATGCGGGTTCGGCGCCCGGTCCGGCCCAGACCGCAGCCGGGATCATCACCTCGCCGCGCATGATCAGGCGGGCGGTGCGCAACAGTGCGGCGCGCACGACGTTGTGCGGATCGGCCGGATCGAGCTCCAGCTCGACGCTGAACTCGCCGCTCGGGTGTTCGATCGACAGGGTCTTCGTGCGCCCGTCGGGTACCTGCGCAATGCCGGCGGTGATCGTACCCGGCAGCACGCAGGCGGTGGCGACGGTGACCGAGGCCAGCACGCCGATGGCGTCATGGCAGACGTGCGGGATGAAGCAGCGTGTCGACAGTGCGCCACCGGCGCGTGGTGCGCTCACCAGGCACATCTTCGGGTAATTCTTCGCCGCGACGTCGCCCAGGCCCATGATCGGTCCGACCGTCAGGCGCAGGGCCTCGAGCTTTGTCTTGAGTTCCTCGTCGGCATTCAGCTGCGCGACGTCCTCCTCGCCCGTGCGGCTGAAATCGGCGGCGCGCACCAGCACCATCGGCATGCCGTTGTCGATCAGCGTCGCCTCGACCCGACCAACGCCGTCGACGTCGATCGTATCGAGCGGGCGCCCGGTGGGCAGCAGTGCCGGACAGACCGATCCGGCGGTATCGAGGAAATTGATCGTGACCGGCGAGGCCGTGCCCGGCACGCCGTCGATGCGTGCGTCACCGGCATAGACGACCGTACGCCGGCCGTCCGCCGCCAGTGGCGTGCGCACCGTGATGTCGCACTGCATCCCGGTATTGCGCGTGAGCACCCGCACCGTCGTCGTCTCGCCCTGGGCGTCGATCAGGCCGCGTTCGAGGGCGAACGGTACGACGGCGGCCAGCATGTTGCCGCAGTTCGGGGTCGTGTCGACGGTGTCGCGCTCGGGTTGCAATTGTGCGAAGAGGAAGTCGACATCGACACCGGCCGCGTCGCTGCGCCGGACGATGCCGATCTTGCTCGTCAACGGATGCGCGCCGCCCAGACCGTCGATCTGCCGGCGATCCGGCGAACCCATGACGGCCAGCAGCACGCGGTCGCGCGTGGTGATGTCCGCCGGCAGGTCCTGTTCGAGAAAGAAGGGCCCGCGCGAGGTGCCGCCACGCATGAAGCAACACGGGATGGCGGTTTGCATGGCACCAGACTCCGCAGGAGAGACGGGAACCCATTCTCGCACGTTGCTTCCATCATTTCAGCAGAGACAATGGATAGCAGCTATGCCGGATCGGCATCAGTGAGGAAGTGAGGGATGCTCCCGTTCCGGCTTTCTGCCGGCGTCTGATCGGCATGCGCGGACGTCTGCTGCCGAGCCCCGGGACGGACTGCGGAAGTCTGTCTTGAGATGGCGCAATACCGCGGTGGAATGGCATGCGGCATACTGTTCACCACCCCGATCCGGGGGGCAGCACGGAACGGACACGGGTATTTCGTCGCGGCGAAATACCGGGCCTGCCCGGGCTCGATCCCGTCCGTCATCTCCCTCTCACCAGGCGGCCAGAACCGATGAAAACGATCCAGCCTCTTTCCGTCTTCTACCATCCGCGCGCCGGCGCAACGATCCTGCGCATCGTGCTCGCCATCCTCCTGCTGTTCCACGGCTGGGCCAAGATCACCGGCGGCGTGGGCTGGCTCGTCGGCATGCTCGGCAAGATGGGCCTCCCTGGGGCTTTCGCGTATGCCGTCTATCTTGGCGAAGTCGTGGCGCCGCTGTTGCTGCTGGCCGGTATTTTCGTCGTGCCGGCGGCCGCCCTGGTAATGGTCAACATGATCGTCGCCTTCCTGCTGGTGCACACCGGACATGTCTTCGAGATCGGCCAGAGTGGCGGCTGGGCACTCGAATTGCAGGCATTCTTCTTTTTCTCCGCGCTGGTGGTGATGCTCACGCATGCGCCCCGCTCGGGCGGCGGCCAGACCGGATAGAGCCACGCCCGGACACCGGGCGGAGTGGTTCAGGACTTCCCCCGGCCGTCGATCGATCGTGCGAGATCCCGCAGCAGGCCGGCAACCCGGCGCGTGAGCGGTGTGCTGCGCCGATGCGCCGAGGTGGCCAGGCACAGCACACTGTGCAGCGGCGGGTCCCCCAGCGGACGCATGGCGAGGCCGGCGCCCTGGCCGGACGCCGCGACGGCACTGCGCGGCAGCACGGCATTGCCATGACCGGCGACGACCAGATCGATGATCGACGGCACGCTCGATACTTCCCAGGCGATGTCCAGGCGCACACCGGCCAGCATGGCCCGCGTTTCCATCAGGCGGCGCAGCGCGTGCATGCGATCGGGCACGACCAGCGGATAATTCGCCAGTTCGGCCAGCGGCAGGGGCGCGTCGGCCGGCAGCCGTTCGCCGGCCGGCGCGCGGGACGCCGCCACGGGCTGCACGAGGCAGAGCATTTCCTCGAGCACCGGCGTGATCTCGAGTTCGGGCACGGCTTCCGGGTTGTGCAGCAGTGCCACGTCGACCTGGCCGGTGGCGATCCATTCGGCGATGTGGGTCGTCAGCCCCTCGACGACGGCCAGTTGCGCCTGCGGCAGCCCGGTGCGAAAAACGTCGATCAGCGGGCGCGTGAGCTGACGACCGAGCGAAGGTGGCAGGCCGACGATGACGCGGCCGACCGGCGCGTCGCGTTGCGCACTGACATCGGCGCGCGCCTGCTCGACCTGCTGCAGGATGGTGACGGCGTGCGCGAACAGGCGCCGGCCCGCGTCGGTGAGTTCGACGCCGCGACCGGTGCGCAGCAGCAGCGTTTCGTGCAGGCCGGTCTCGAGCGCACGCACCTGGCGGCTCAGTGCGGGCTGGGCGACGCCGAGCAGGCGCGCGGCGCGGCTGAAGCTGCCCAGTTCCGCCACCTGGACGAAATATTCGAGCTGACGCAGATTCATCGTGATCCGACGATAGCGCGAAATGCGCGCGGCATGGGTACAGGTACTAGAATGCCTCGCCGTCGCCTGTTCTGCGCCGTTCGTATCGTTCCGTCCGTCCCCTTCCCGGAGATTTTCAGGATGTCCGCCGATTCCCCGCCCGAGTCCGAACCTGAGCCCGTGCCCGAGCCTGCACCGGGTACAGTGTCCGGACCCTCCCTCGCGCATCACGTGACGCCCGCACTGAAGGCAGCGATCCTGGTCGAGGCAATGCCGTACATCCGCCGTTTCCACGGGCGGATCGTCGTCGTCAAGTACGGCGGCAATGCAATGATCGACGAGACGCTCAAGCAGAGTTTCGCGCGCGATGTCGTGCTGCTGCGGCTGGTCGGACTCAATCCGGTAGTCGTGCACGGCGGCGGTCCGCAGATCGAGCAACTGCTGGCCCGGGTCGGCAAGAAGGGCGAGTTCGTGCAGGGGATGCGCGTCACCGATGCCGAAACGATGGACATCGTCGAGATGGTCCTTGCCGGCCAGGTGAACAAGGAAATCGTCGAACTCATCAACACGGCGGGCGGTCGTGCCGTCGGCCTGACCGGGCAGGATGGCGGACTCATTCGTGCGCGCCGCATGCGGCTGCCGTCGAAAGACCGGCCGGAAGAATCGATCGACATCGGGCAGGTCGGCGAAATCGACCGGATCGACCCGGCGATCATCCGCACACTGACCGAAAATGGATTCATCCCGGTGATCGCACCGATCGGATCGGGCGACGAGGGCGAGACCTACAACATCAATGCCGATGTCGTCGCCGGCCGGATCGCCGAGGTGCTCGGTGCGGAAAAACTCGTGCTGCTCACCAATACCCCGGGGGTGCTCGACCGCGAGGGCAAGCTGCTCAGCGGCCTGACGCCGCGCGAGATCGACGCGCTGTTTGCCGACGGCACGATCTCCGGCGGCATGCTGCCGAAGATTTCCTCCGCGCTCGAGGCAGCACGCGGAGGGGTGCGCTCGGTGCATATCATCGACGGGCGCGTGGCGCACTGCCTGTTGCTGGAAATCATGACCGACCACGGCGTGGGCACGATGATCCGGGGTGATTGAGCGCATGCCCGACGCCATGCCTGACACGCTGCGCACCGGGGCTGCGAATGCCGTGCACGGCCTCTCGCTGCGCGAGGAACCGGACTGGTCGAAAGAGGATCCCGGCGTCGACCTGGCCGCGCATGCGCCCGACGCGTGCCGGCCGCGTCGGGTGGCGGCCGATGAACCGGTCTGGCTGTTCGATCTCGACAACACCCTGCACGACGCCGCCAGTGAGGTCTTCCCGCGGATCCGCGATGCGATGGCCGAATTCATCGCACGCGAACTCTCGCTGGATCTGCGCGCGGCCGAGGATCTGCGCACGGACTTCTGGCAGCGTCACGGTGCCACCCTGCCCGGACTGGTCGAGCAATACGGCATCGACGCCGACCGCTTTCTGCACGAAACCCACGCCTTTCCGGAACTGTGGCGCCTGGTGCCGCGCGATCCGCGGCTGGTGCACACATTGCGCCGCCTGCCGGGAAGGCGCATCGTCTGTACCAATGCTCCGCGTGAATACGCGCAGCACGTCGTCCGCCGTCTCGGCATCGCTCCGTGGATCGACGACATCGTGTCGATCGAATCCATGCGCTTCGCCGGTCGCTACCAGCCCAAGCCGTCCCGTTCGATGTTGCGACGGGTCGTCGCCTGGCTGCAGGTATCGGCCGCCCGCTGCATCCTCGTCGAGGATACGCCGGCCAATCTCGCCGCTGCGCGCGCCCTCGGCATGCGGACGATTCTGGTGCGCGGCACCACTGGCCGCCCGTTTCGTCCCGCGCACCGCCTGCGCGCCGGCAGCTCACGGCACATCGGCCTTCAAGTACAATCCGTTGCACAGTTGCCGCGCAAGGCGTTCCGGGGCGAGACTTCGTCGCGCACCGACGCCGTATCCCGACCGGAATGAACGACTCGACAACGCCCCCTCCGCGATCGACACGCCTGAAGCGGGGCGAGCGACGGCTGCAGATCCTGCAGATGCTGGCGAAGATGCTGCAGGATCCCGAAAACGATCGGGTGACCACCGCCGCGCTCGCGGCCCGGCTGCAGGTCTCCGAAGCGGCGCTGTATCGCCATTTCGCCAGCAAGGCACAGATGTTCGAGGGCCTGATCGAGTTCATCGAATCAACGGTCTTCGGCCTCGTCAACCAGATCACGACCCAGCACGCCGATGACGGCCAGCGTCAGCTGCGCGGCATCGTCGCGATGCTGCTGACTTTCGCTGAAAAGAATCCGGGCATGACGCGGGTACTCGTCGGCGATGCGCTGGTCACCGAAGACGGGCGCCTGCAGGAGCGGATCAATCAACTGACCGATCGCCTCGAGACCTCGCTGAAGCAGGCCTTTCGCGTGAGCATTGCGCAGGGTCAGCTGCCGGTCGATACCGACGTGAGCGTACGCGCCGCGCTGGTGTTGTCGTTCGTGCTGGGCTGCTGGCTGCGTTTTGCCAAGGGTGGCTTCCGTCGCACGCCCGGCGAATATTTCCCGCAGCAGGCGACGTACCTGTTTTCCTGAGTTCTTTGCGGATACGATGACATGCAGGCCGTCTGGCTCACGTTGGTCGCCATCATTCTGTACCTCGCGGCCGATCGTATTCTCGATGCGCTCGAGCGCCGTGCCGGCCGGCGTTTCGAGTATCGGTCGCTGATTTTCTTCGGCCTGATCCTGGGACTGGCACTGGTCACGTTTGCGCTGATCCAGCGGTTCACCGTGCCCTGATCCTCTGCCGCCGGAGTCGGCCCGGACTCGAAAGTTTGTCCGGCGTTCGCTCGCCATTGCGTTATGATGTCGCCTGTTGCGTGACGGATTTTCATCTTGCCGCCACGCCCTGCGGCGCAGTCGCCAGTACAGCACCTCATGCTGTGCGCCGCCGCTTTCCGGCTCCCGCCGGTCTGTCGTTCCATCCCTTGATCCGTCTGCCCGCGACTGGCGTCGCAGCGCCGATGCGTGAAGTGCGCATCGTGTGCCCCCGGCCGATGTCGCTGGAGAAACATGTCCTTTTCCGCACTGGGCTTGTCCGAAGCCCTCGTTCGTGCCGTATCCGCTCTTGGTTACGACACGCCCACACCGATCCAGGCGAAGGCGATCCCCGCCGTTCTGGCCGGCGGTGATCTGCTGGCTGGCGCCCAGACCGGCACCGGCAAGACCGCCGGGTTCGTCCTGCCGATCCTGCAGCGCCTGCAGGACAGCGCGCCGGGTGATCGTCGGGTCGACGAGCCGGTCGCGGTACAGACCGCGACCGGTCAGCGCGCCGGCGTCGGCGGCCGGCCCCGTCCGGCCGCATCCCGCGGTGGGCGGCCGATCCGCGCGCTGATCCTGACGCCGACCCGCGAGCTTGCCGCACAGGTCGAGGAAAGCGTCCGCCTGTATGCGAAGTACACCACGCTCACGTCCACAGTCGTCTTCGGTGGTGTCAACATCAATCCGCAGATCGACCGGCTGCGTCGCGGCGTCGACATACTGGTCGCAACGCCTGGCCGCCTGCTCGATCTGGCCGGACAGCGTGCGGTCGATCTGTCCGGCGTCGAAGTGCTGGTTCTTGACGAGGCCGACCGGATGCTCGACATGGGCTTCATCCATGACATCCGTCGCGTGCTCAAGCTGCTGCCGGCGCGCCGGCAGAACCTGCTGTTCTCGGCGACTTTTTCGGATGAGATCCGGACTCTGGCCGACACGCTGCTCGACCGGCCGGCACTGATCGAGGTGGCGCGCCGCAACGCACCGGCCGAAAGCGTCGCGCAGCGCGTGCTGCCCGTCGATCGCGCGCGCAAGCGCGAGTTGCTGTCGCATCTGATCCGCGAGCATGGCTGGTTCCAGGTACTCGTCTTCACGCGCACCAAGCACGGCGCCAACCGGCTGGCCGAGCAGCTGTCGAAGGACGGCATTCCGTCGCTGGCGATTCATGGCAACAAGAGCCAGAACGCGCGTACGCGGGCGCTGGCCGGGTTCAAGGCCGGTACCCTGCAGGCGCTGGTGGCGACCGATATCGCTGCGCGCGGCCTCGACATCGTCGAACTGCCGCACGTCGTCAATTTCGATCTGCCGAACGTGCCCGAAGACTACGTGCACCGGATCGGTCGCACCGGCCGCGCCGGCGCCGAGGGCGAGGCGGTGTCGCTCGTCTCGCCGGAAGACGATCCGCTATTGCGCGACATCGAGCGGCTGCTGCGACGTTCGATCCAGCGCGAAACGATTCCGGGTTTCGAACGCGATCCCCATGCGCGTCCGGAGCCGGAGATCGACGACCGCCCGCCGCGCGTGCCGCGCGGCGGCCCGCGCCGCACGGGTGCGCGCAACAGCGGCACCGGCAGCCCACCGCCCCATGGCGCCAATCCGTCGGCAGCGCAGCCGCGCAGCAGAGCGCCGGCGCATGCCCGAGTCGCGCCAGCCAGGAGCCGGAACGGTTCCGGCGGACGCGCGGCGTCTCAACGCGGGCGTTGATCCCATCCAGCGGGCGTTGACCCCATCCAGCGGGCGTTGATCCCATCCGGCGGGCGTCGACCCGGATCCGGTGCGGACATCGGCCCGCATCCGGCGGATCGCAGCACTGGACCCGCTGCCCTTGCCACGGCCGTGGAGGTCGTCGGTCATTGGCGCAGTGCGCCGGCAAAGCGCTCCATCCGCTTGCGTTCGATGGTATCGGGCATGGGGTTGCGGGCCGCCGCCGCATAGTCGGCGAGCAGGCTGACGGGCGCGATCCCGCCCGTGGCCGTGGTGTCTGCCCGGCGGCTGCCATGGGCGTCCGTGCCGACGGCAGGCGTGCCCTTCATGGCCGGCGGAGCGGAGAACAGGCTTGCGGCCGGCCCCCCGTCGGGAATGACGCAGGTGACTGCCGGATGCGAGGCGACGTACTTCAGGAGGAACTGGTTCCAACTGGTGCAGCCGAAGTCGGCACTCCATTTCGGCAGTGGATGACGCTGGACTGTCTGGTGGAGGAGTCCGTCGCCAAACGGTGACGTCGCCAGCACAGAGATCTCGTGCTCGAGAGCGAACGGCAGGAGCCACTGGTCCGCTTCGCGCCGCTCCAGTGCATAGCCGGTCTCGATGAAGTCCGGTGTTCCGTGTTTCAGGATCTGTTCGAGTCCGGCCGAGCGGTGGGGGGCTGATGCGATGCCGACATGGCGGATGCGGCCTGCCGTCTTCAGTGCATGCAATGCAGCCAGCCGGTCGGCGGCGTCGCCGATATCGTCGCTGCCGCCGGTATCGCCCGTGCCGGGCAGGCAGACCAGATCGATGCGCGGGATGTGCAGGCGCCGCCGCACGGCTTCGACGCGAGCGTGCACCGTGGTGGCGTCGCCGCCGCCGATCCGGATCGCCGTGAAGAGTTTTTCGTGCCCGGCGCTGCGCATCAGCGATGTGCCCAGGGCAGTCAGCACTTCGTCGCAATCCGCTGCGAGGTGGATCACGCGCCCGCCCGCCTGCATGAAATGCCCGATGCTCTCGGGCGCAAGGACCGTCGCCCGGTCGTCCGGCGCAGTACAGATTCCCGCCGGCAGGCCGATGACCGGCAGCAGCTCACCGGTCGAGTGGATCGGCTTGTGCAGCGGTGGTGCCGTACCGTCTTCCGCCAGCCGCTCGGCGGCAATGCGTTCGACCGGCAGAGCCTGCGGGACGAAGCCGGCAGCCTGTGCGCGGGCGCGACCGATCGGCAGCAGCGTGAGTGCCATTGCCGCGCCCAGCCAGTGGCGCCGCTGGCGCTGGACCGGGTCGATCATGTCGGGCTCCGACCGTCATCCGGCGCGGCCGATGGAAGGTGACCCGCTTCCGGCCCGGTGAGACCCGCTTCCAGTTCGGCGAGAATCGCCAGTCCCCAGGTCTGCAGCTTGTGCGCGCCGATTCCCCGGACGTCGCCGAGTTCCGTCAGCGATCGTGGGCGTCGGTGAGCGATTTCGCGCAGGGTCGCATCGGTGAAAACGACGTAGGGCGGGACAGCGCGTTCGCGTGCCGTTTCCCGGCGCCAGGCCCGCAGGTGCTCGAACAGCGCTTCGCCCTGCGCATCGGCGGCAACGTCCTCCGCGCCGTTGCGGGTCTGGCTGCCGGAGCGAACACGTCTGCGGTCCCTGCTTCCGGTCCGGGTGGACTTTGCGGGCACGCGGACCTGCACGCAGAGTTCGCCGCGCAGCAGTGCACCGCTGGCGGCCGTGAGCACGAGAATCTGGTGGCGTTCGTGGTCGACTGCGACCAGGTGCCGGGCGATCAACTGGCGCAGGATGGCACGCCAGGTGGCCTCGTCGAGATCGGCACCGATGCCGAAGGTGCTCAGCGCATCGTGCCGGTATTGTTCGATGCGGGCGTTCCGGCGCCCGCGCAGGATCGAGATGATGTGCTGCGCGCCAAAGCCGAAACCGGTCGCCTGCCGTACCCGATAGATGCAGGACAGGAGCTTGCGTGCCGCTTCGGTCGCGTCCATCGACTGCGGCGGTTCCAGACAGTTGTCGCAGTTGCCGCAGGCCCCGCTTTCCTCGCCGAAATAGTCGAGCAGGTGGACGCGGCGGCAATCGATGCTCTCGGCCAGGGCCAGCATCGCGTCGAGTTTTCCGGTCGCGATCCGCTTCCAGCTGTCGTCGGCCTCCGACTGGTCGATCAGGCGGCGCTGCTGCACGACGTCCGCCAGTCCGTAGGTCATCCAGGCTTCGGCCGGTTCACCGTCGCGGCCGGCACGCCCGGTTTCCTGGTAATAGCCCTCGACGCTGCGCGGCATGTCCAGGTGTGCAACGAAGCGCACGTCAGGCTTGTCGATGCCCATGCCGAAGGCGATGGTCGCCACCATCACGATCGCATCTTCCTGCAGGAAGCGGGTCTGGTTTGCCTCGCGCGTCGCACTGTCGAGTCCCGCGTGGTAGGCAAGGGTATTGATGCCGTGCGTGGCGAGCCAGGCGGCCGTCTCGTCGACTTTCGCGCGCGTCGCACAGTAGACGATGCCCGCGTTTCCCTGATGTTCCGTGAGGAACGCCAGTAACTGGTCGCGCGGCTTGTCCTTGCCGACGACACGGTAGCGGATGTTCGGCCGGTCGAAGCTGGACACGAAGTGGCGTGCCTGTCCGAGTGCGAGACGGGTACTGATTTCGGTGCGCGTCAGGGCGTCGGCCGTCGCGGTGAGCGCGATCCGGGGAACCTCGGGGTAGCGCTCGTGCAGGATGGCCAGCTGCAGGTATTCCGGCCGGAAGTCGTGGCCCCACTGAGCCACGCAATGGGCCTCGTCGATGGCGAACAGCGCGATGCGCGCCTCGTCGAGCCGGGCGAGGAAATCGTCCGTCAGCAATCGTTCCGGCGCCACGTACAGCAGGTCGAGCCTGCCGTCGGCCAGATTCTGCCGGACCGCAGCCGCCGCGCGTGCACCGAGCGAGGAATTCAGGAAGGCGGCGCGGATCCCGAGTTCGCACAGGGCGCTCACCTGATCCTGCATCAGCGCGATCAGCGGCGACACGACGATGGCCGTCCCCGGGCGCAGCAGGGCCGGAATCTGGTAGCACAGCGATTTTCCGCCGCCGGTCGGCATGAGGACCAGCGCATCGCCTCCGGCCAGGACGTGATCGATGATGGCCGCCTGTTCCCCCCGGAAAGCATCATGGCCGAAGATCCGGCGCAGGATGTCGATCGGCCGGTCGGCGGGGGCGGGCGTTTGCGCCGGCAGTCGGGCTGCAGCGCGCGCGGAAGCGGGAATCGGAGTATCGGCGATCATGTCAGCACGAGTGTACCGGCGCATTCCCGGAATCCGTGAATGGCAGCGCGGATCGTGCGTCGCGCCGCGCTGCACCAGGGCCGGATTCAGCCGGTGGCATTGCGATCCCGGCCGGCGCATACCGCGCATCCCGGATCGCGTGGAACGCGGATCTCGTGCCAGTGCATCCTCAGGGCGTCGAGCAGCAGCAGGCGCCCGATCGCCGGTTCGCCGAAACCGCCGGCCAGTTTGAGGGCTTCGGCCGCCTGTGCGGTGCCGATGATTCCGGTCAGCGGTGCGAACACGCCCATCGTTGCGCAGCGCACTTCCTCGACTTCCTTGCCGTCGGGAAACAGGCAGTGATAGCAGGGTGAATCGGCACGGCGCGTGTCGTACACGGCCAGTTGCCCGTCGAAGCGGATCGCGGCGCCGGATACAAGCGGGACGGCGAAGCGGACGCAGGCGCGATTGACCGCCTGGCGAGTCGGAAAATTGTCGCAGCAATCGAGCACGACGTCGGCGCGTCGTACCAGCGCCGCGAGCCGGTCCTCATCGACACGTTCGACGACGGGTTCGATGCGGATGCCGGGATTCAGCTCGAGCATCGTCCGCCGGCCCGACTCCGCCTTCGCCTCGCCGATCCGGTCCTGACGATGCAGGATCTGCCGCTGCAGGTTGGTCAGGTCGACGGCGTCGTCATCGACGAGGATGATCCGTCCGATGCCGGCTGCCGCGAGGTACAGGCCGGCCGGCGAGCCGAGCCCGCCGGCCCCGACGATCAGTGCCGTCGAGTCGAGCAGGCGCTGCTGCGCTTCGACGCCGATCTCATCGAGCAGGATGTGCCGGCTGTAGCGCAGCAGTTGTTCGTCGTTCATGCGGATTCGTTGAAAATCTCAACGAACGTCTTCCTCGTGCGCCGGCCCGTTGGCAGCCGCGACAGCGCTTTCCTTGTGCACGACCATCACCTGGTTGCCGGCCAGATAGTTCAGTGCCTGCTGCAACTGGTAATCGTCGGCGGAACCGAATTCCACCGGCTTGCGCTCCTGACGTCCGGACAGCTCGCCCGGATCCGGTATCGACGAGCGGATTTCGCCGGCTTCGCCATTGCTGAGGTGCCGGTTCAGGTCGGCTTCACGCAGGCGAAACGAGTTCAGGTCGCCGTCGGGGGTCTCCTCCACGACATAGTCGGGGGTAATGCCCCGCGCCTGGATCGAACGCCCGTTCGGCGTGTAGTAGCGTGCCGTCGTCAGCTTGATGGCAGTCGTGCTCGACAGCGGCAGGATCGATTGCACTGACCCCTTGCCGAACGTCTGCGTACCCAGCACCACCGCGCGCTTGTGATCCTGCAGGGCACCGGCGACGATTTCCGAGGCCGATGCCGAACCGGCGTTCACGAGCACGACCATCGGCACCGTTTTGGTGGCTTCCGGCAGGCGCGCGAGCACGTCTTCGCGCATGCCGCGCAGATAATCCTGCGGACCGGCGACGTATTTGCGTCGGGCATCTTCCGTGCGTCCATCCGTCGACACGACGACGGCCCGTGGCGGCAGGAATGCGGCCGATACGCCGATCGCGCCATGCAGCAGTCCGCCGGGATCGTTGCGCAGATCGAGAACGATGCTCTTGAGGGAATCCTGCGCTGCCAGGTTCTGCAGATGGGTCGCCAGATTCTCGATCGTGTGCTCCTGGAACTGGGTGATGCGGATGTAACCGACGCCGTTGTCCAGTGCCTTCGACTTGACCGACTGCACGCGGATGATGTCGCGTACGATCGGGATGACCAGCGGCTGGCCTTCGCCCTTGCGCGACAGTGTCAGCGTGATCGTCGTCTTCGGCTTGCCGCGCATCAGCTTGACCGCCTCGCCGAGCGTCAGGCCCTTCGTCGGCGTGTCGTCGATGCGCACGATCAGGTCACCGGCCTGGACCCCGGCGCGTGCGGCCGGCGTATCCTCGATCGGCGAAATCACCTTGATGAAGCCGTCTTCGGTGCCGACCTCGATGCCCAGGCCGCCGAATTCACCCTGTGTGCCGACCTGCAGTTCCTTGTACGCCTCGGCGTCGAGATAGGCCGAGTGCGGGTCCAGGCCCGAGAGCATGCCGCCGATCGCCTCGGTGATCAGGCGGCTGTCCTCGACCGGTTCGACGTAATTCGCCTTGATCGCCCCGAATACTTCAGTGAACTGGCGCAACTCGTCCAGCGGCAAGGGTGCCGGTGTCTCGCGCTGTGCGAGCGCGGTCATGCCGAGGCTGACCAGGATGCCGGCGATGACGCCAGCTGACAGGAGGCCGAACGGCCCGAGCTTGGCCTTCATGGAATTTCCTTCGGGCAGAACGGCATGCGCGAACGACACGTCGCGCCCGAACGCCATCTGACGCCGTGACCCAGTATAAACCGCGCGCACGCGGACCCCGATGGCTGTCCGCCGGGCGGCTGTGCGGTCGATCACACTCCCGGTGCCGGACGCCGGCGCGGTCGACGACCCGGTGCATCGACCCGGTCGGAACCCGGGCCGTCGACTCCTGAAGGCCTTCCGTTCCCGGTTCAGCCCGCCTTGCCCTGGGCTGCCACTGCCGCCATGGCCGCCTCGATCTCGGCGGCGTCGCCGAGGTAGCGGCGCGACACCGGGCGCAGCGAGTCGTCGAGTTCATAGACGAGCGGTCGACCGGTGGGGATGTTCAGCGAGACGATGTCGTCATCGCCAATGCCGTCCAGATGCTTGACGAGCGCACGCAGCGAATTGCCATGCGCGGCAATCAGCACCTGTCGGCCGGCCCGGATCTGCGGCGCGATCGATTCGTTCCAGTAGGGCACGACCCGGGCGACGGTATCGCGCAGGCATTCGGTGCGCGGAACCTGCCCCACCGGGACGGCCGCATAGCGCGGATCCTTCTCTTCCAGTCGCGGATCACCGTCGGGCAGGGGGTCGGGGGCAATCGCCCAGGCGCGCCGCCAGACCAGGACCTGCTCCTCGCCGAAGCGCTGTGCGGTCTCGGCCTTGTTCAATCCCTGCAGCGCGCCGTAGTGGCGCTCGTTCAGCCGCCAGTCGGGCGTTACCGGCACCCACATGCGGTCCATCGCGTCGAGTGCGATCCACAGGGTGCGGATGGCGCGTCGCAGGACCGAGGTGAAGGCCAGATCGAAGGCAAACCCCTCCGCCTTCATCAGTTCGCCGGCCTGGCGGGCCTCGGCGCGACCGGTGTCGGTCAGATCGACATCCGTCCAGCCGGTGAAGCGGTTTTCGAGGTTCCACTGGCTCTGGCCGTGGCGCAGGAGGACGAGACGGTGCGTCATGACGGAAAAGGCACGAAGGCCGGGGTATGGAAACGGCACTATTCTATAATCAAAGGTTTTCCGGTCGATTTTTCCTGATTTTTCCGCTCAGGGACGGATTTCGATGGCCGCCCGCTTGCCGCAGCCGGGTCGGGCGATCCCGGAACGTTCGTGGGCGCGGTTCCGCAAATGGAATGCCGGTGGAATTCATTCTCGAAAACATCATTCTGATCGCCATCGCACTGATCTCGGGCGCGATGCTGCTGTGGCCGATGCTCCAGAAGGGCAGCGGCGGAGCCGCCCTCGACGCGCCGCGGGCGACCCGTCTGATCAACGATTCGGGGGCGATCGTGCTCGACGTGCGCGCCCCCGCAGAGTTTGCTGCCGGCCATCTGCCCAATGCCCGCAACATTCCGTTGGCGGAGCTGGACGGGCGTGCCGCGGAGTTGCCGGCAAACAAGCCCGTGCTGGTGTGCTGCGCATCGGGCGCCAGTTCGTCGCGCGCCGCCGGCATCCTGCGCAAGGCCGGACGCGAGGACGTGTTCAATCTGTCGGGCGGACTCGCCAGCTGGCGCCAGGCCGGCTTGCCGGTCGTCAAGTGAGCCCCGTTCGGGGCCAGGGAGAGTGCAATGAGTGCCAGAGTGGTCATGTACAGTACCGCGAGTTGTCCCTATTGCGTGCGGGCGCAGCAGTTGCTCAAGGCGCGCGGTGTCGATGACCTCGAAGTGATCCGCATCGATCAGGACAGCGCCGAACGCGCTGTAATGATGGAGCGCACCGGGCGACGCACGGTGCCGCAGATCTTCATCGGCGATCGCCACGTGGGCGGCTACGACGATCTGGCGGCACTCGACCGCGCCGGCGCGCTCGTGCCCATGCTGGAAGGCACCGAAGGCGCCTGAATCCTCCCTGAATCCACCTCTTCTTCCCCCTTCCGGCTGCCGGCTCAGGCGCCGCAGGTTCCGTCCGGCCCATCCGGACGGGATATTCCGGACATGAACCAGGATTGCACATGAACGAGCAGCAGGCGCAGGCCCCGACCTTTTCGATTCAGCGCGTCTATCTGAAGGATCTCTCCGTCGAGATTCCGCATGCGCCGCGCATCTTCCTCGAGACGCAGCAGCCGAACGTGGAGGTGCAGATGGACGTCGGCAGCGAGGAGATCGCCGACGGCATCCACGAGTCGACGGTGACGGTCACGCTGACGACCAAGGTGGGCGACAAGGTGGCGTTTCTCGTCGAAGCACGGCAGGGCGGGATCTTCGAAGTGCGCAACGTTCCGCAGGACCAGATGCCGCTGCTGATCAACGTCGTCTGCCCGAACATCATCTATCCGTACCTGCGCTCGAACATCGCCGACATCGTCCAGCGCACCGGGTTTCCGCCGATCCATCTGGCCGAAATCAATTTCGAGGTTCTCTATCAGCAGCGCCTGGCCCAGGCGCAGGCTGACGGCGAGGGTGCGGCCAAGGACGCTCCCGGGGTTCATTGACGATGGTGGCGCGCGCGGCCGCAATCCGTGGCTGGCGCCGGCGAACAGCGTCGGCGCGCACCGCCGTGCTTCTGACGTGTGTCGCCGCGGCGGCGCTGGCCGGTCCGGCGGTTGCTGCCGAGTTTCGCGAAGTGACCGCTGCCGCCGGCATTCTCTACGACGGTCCGTCGGAGCAGGCCCGGAAGCTCTATCTCGTGCCGCCCGGAACGCCGCTCGAAGTCGTTTCCCCGGTCGGCGCCTGGATGAAGGTGCGTGATTTCAGCGGCGATGTTCTCTGGATCGAGCGCGCAGCGCTCGGCGACACGCGTCACGTCGTTGCGTCGACGCTGGCGGCCGTGCGCAGTGCACCGGCCGTGAGCGCCAGCCTGCGGGTGCAGATCGAACGCGGCGTCCTGCTGGCCATCATCGATCGCGAAGCGCCGGCCGGCTGGCTGCACGTGCGTCATCGGGATGGCGTCACCGGCTTCGTGCAGGCGGACGAAGTCTGGGGGTGGTAGCCGATGCGGATCGGAATTTTCGGCGCCGGTGCGTGGGGAACCGCGCTCGCCTGTCATGCGGCCCGCGACCAGGAGGTGCGCCTCTGGGCGCGTGACCCGGCGCAGGTGGCGGCGATGCGCGCGCAGCGCCGCAATGAGCGCTATCTGCCCGGCGTGCCGTTCAGCGAGCGTCTGCAGCCGAGTGGCGACCTCGATGAGGTGTGCTCGTGGCTGAACGGCGCACCGTCACTGGCCGTCATCGCGACCTCGGTTGCCGGCCTGCGGCCGACGCTCGCGGCGCTGATGCCCCGCCTGGAGCCGGGTGCGTCGTGCGGCGGAATCCTGTGGCTGTGCAAGGGACTGGAGCCGGACAGCGGTCTGCTGCCGCATCAGAGCGCTGCCGCGCTGTTGCGCGGGTTGCCTGGCGGCGTGTTGTCGGGGCCGAGCTTTGCACAGGAAGTGGCCGCCGGTCTGCCGGTTGCGCTGACGGTCGCCTCGAGCGACGAAAACCTGCAGTCGGCAGCGGTACAGGCCTTTCATCACGGCAGCGCACGCATCTACTACAGTGACGACGTCCCTGGCGTCGAACTGGGCGGGGCGCTGAAGAACGTGATGGCCATCGCCGCCGGGATCTGTGACGGCCTGAAACTGGGTCACAATGCGCGGGCCGCGCTGATCACGCGCGGTCTGGCGGAGATCACCCGCCTGGGCGTGGCCCTGGGAGCGCGTCCGGAGACCTTCGTCGGGCTGACCGGGCTGGGGGATCTGGTGCTGACCTGCACCGGTGATCTGTCGCGCAACCGGCAGGTAGGACTGGCGCTGGCACGCGGCGATACGCTGGACGCGATCGTGGCCCGGCTCGGGCACGTTGCCGAAGGCGTGGCGTGTGCGCAGGCGGCCGAAGCGCTGGCCGCGCGACACAATGTCGAAATGCCGATCGTGACGGCCGTCAATCAGGTGCTGGGTGGAGTGCTGGCCGCCGCGGAAGCGGTCGATTCCCTGCTGGCGCGCGAACCCAAAGCGGAGTCGGGCGAGGAAGACGGCTGGCCGGTCGCCTGACTGGCGTTTCCGGCCGACCGTCCTCATGCGGCGCCGTCGAAGCCGGCCTGGCGCCAGACCTCGAACACCGCAACCGCGACGGCATTCGACAGATTGAGGCTGCGGTTGTCCGGGCGCATCGGCAGGCGCAATCGGCAATCCGGTGCGAAGTGTTCCAGGATGCGTGGTGGCAGCCCGCCCGATTCGCTGCCGAAGACCAGCGTGTCGCCGGGCTCGAATCCGGTGTCGTGCAGCCTCGTCCGTGCGGATGTCGTCAGTGCGAACAGGCGCCCCGGGCGGCGCTGAACGATGAATTCCTCCCACGAGCGGTGGACCCGCATGCTCGCGTGTTCGTGGTAATCGAGGCCGGCACGGCGCAATCGGGCCGAGTCGAGCGTGAAGCCCAGCGGTTCGATCAGGTGCAGTTGCGCACCGGTGTTGGCGCACAGGCGGATGACGTTGCCGGTGTTCGGCGGGATTTCCGGGTGAACGAGAACGACGTGGATCATCAGGACCGGATGGGAGACGCGAGAGGGCGGGAGCGCCCCGGCGCGTCGCTGTGCGGGGCGCGGGTGCGGGCGACCACGCAGTTGATCACGGATCGTGCGCCGGCGCCAAGCAGCGTGCGCCCGGCCGATTCGAGCGTGGCGCCGGTGGTCATCACGTCGTCGACGAGCAGCACTGTCGCGCCGGTCAGTGCATGGTCCGATCGGAAGCCGTCCTGCAGTGCACGCCGGCGTTCGTCGGCATGCAGGGTTGATGCCGGCGCGCTGTCGCGCGTGCGCACGAGCAGGCGGTGATCGAGGCGGAGAGCCGGCCGGGCCGACGGACCCGCGGCACGGGTCATGAAGCGGACCATTGCGCGGGCAAGTTCCAGCGACTGGTTGAATCCGCGCTCGGCGAGCCGTCGATGCGTCAACGGGATCGCCGTTATCAGCAGGGGGCCGTCGGCGTGCACCGGATGCTCGGCGAGGCTGGCCAGCACGCGCTGCGCCAGGGCACGGCCGAGCGGTGCCGCGAGCGAAGCGTCACGGCCGAATTTCAGCGCCTGGACGACCCGATCGAGGGGTGGTGCGTAATCGGCAAGGATGATGCTGCGCTCGAACGCCGGTGGCGACAGGCGACAGGCAGGACAGACGTCCTGGTCGCCGGCGGTCATGCCGGAAGCGGGCACCGGATCCTCGACGATAGACGCGCAGACGCTGCCGCAGCGCGGGCAACGCGGCACGGCGTTGCCGGGCAGCGTCCGCCCGCAGTCGGCACACAGTGCGGAAGTGTCGGCGTTGCCGCACACGATGCAGGTGGCCGGCAGCCAGGTCTGGAGCACGGCCGCCCACTGACGGCCGATTGCCCGCAGCAGCCCTGCACGTGAGGTGCGTGTAACCCTGATCCGCTCGTTCATGCATGCTATTGAACCTCTTCATGCCCCTATACTGGAACCGATGCTTGCTTCTCCCGACCTAGACCCTTTGGCCGTCCGCCGGCAGTTCGGTCGACGGGCGCGCCAGTTGGCGCGCGCCGATTTTCTCTGGCGCGAAATCGAATCGCGCATGCTCGAGCGTCTGGCGCTGGTGCGTCTCGAACCGCAGAGCGTCGTCGACATCGGATGTGGTGCCGGTGCAGGGCTGCTCGCGCTGGCACGGCGCTATCCGCAGGCGCGGTTGATCGGTGTCGATGCTTCGCTGCCGGTGGCACAGTGCGCGCATGCGGCCCTGCAGCCGCCGGAGCGTGGTTTTCTGGCGCGCATGTTCGGTCCGGAAGTCGAACCCATTGCCCGGGTCATCGCCGCCGATGCCCGCGCGCTGCCGCTGGCCGATGCGAGTGTCGATCTGGTCTGGTCGAATCTGGCCCTGCACTGGTTCGAGGATCCGGATCAGGCGATTGCCGAGTGGTACCGGATCATGCGCCCGGCGGGGCTGCTCGACTTCAGCTTCTTCGGTGTCGATACGCTCACGGAACTGCGCGCACTCGGGGCGCGCACGATGACGTTCCATGACATGCACGACGTTGGCGATGCGCTGATGGCCGCCGGTTTCTCCGAGCCGGTGATGGACATGCAGCGGATCACCCTCACCTGGCAATCGGCGGAGCGTCTGCTGGAGGACGTCCGTGCGCTGGGCGGCAATGCGCTGCGTGAACGCAGACGTGCCCTGTCGGGGCGCGGTGAACGCAGGGAGTGGCTGCAGGCGATCGAATCGCTGCGCGGCGAGGATGGCCTCATCCGCGGCACGATCGAAGTCGCTTTCGGCCATGCCTGGTGCCCACGGCGCAAGCGCCGCGCCGACGGGCTGGCGTCGGTCGAGTTCCAGCCGCGTCGGATGCGCTCGGAAAAAGGTTGACGAATCAGGACGGAAGCGTCGGGGTCGGCGACCAGGTCGTCAGACGGGATGCATTGGCCGGGATTGATTTGCCCGATTGATCCCGACGATCGATTTGCACGATCTTTCATGGCTCTCCTATAATTGACTTTGCCGATGTACGCCATGATTCCGATTAAGGAAACGACAGTTGGTATACCAATGGCCATGGTTCGTCGACGCCGGCCGGCATCAATGGCGGCTGGCGCGTAACTGCGCGCTTGCGCCGGCGCAGCTTGCGTGGTGGTTTGCCACCGTGGTGATCGTGGCGCTGGTGTTGTCGTTCATCTGCGCCGCCGGCGGTTTGTGGATCATCCTTCCGTTTGCCGTTGCCGAGGCGCTGGTGCTGCTGGTGGCATTTGTCGTTTATGCCCGCCATGCTGCCGATGACGAGCGGATCGAATGGTCGGCTGATCGGGTGGTCGTCGAGCGTCGTCACGGGGCGAGAGTGCAGCGCTTCGAGTGTCGGGGCCGCATGCGCGTCGAGTATGAAGCGCGCGCCCGCGAGCCGATCCGGCTGGTCGGCGGCGGACGTTCGATTGCCGTGGGCCGGTTCGTGCCGGATGATTGCAAGCCGGAGCTGGTGCAGCAGTTGCGCCGCGCCAGCCTCGAATGATGGCGGGGATCCCGCAGATGCAGTCGCAGAACTGCCGCATGGGTGCGTGACGACGGATACGTCGCGACGGGCGGAAACGAAGAGTTCGACGGAGGGGACGAATGAGAATGAAGCGAGCGGCAGGCGTTGCGGCTTCGACAGCCTGGCTGGGCATGTGGGTGTCGTCGGCCCTTGCGATCGAGGACCTTCCCGGCGGGCCGAAACGGTGGGGCCTGAACCTGCAGGAGCCGGTGACTTCGATTGCTGCCGATCAGCACTGGATCCACTGGTTCGTGATGTGGATCTGCGTGGCCATCTTCATCGCGGTGTTCGGCGTGATGCTGTGGTCGATCATCCATCACCGCAAGTCGAAGGGGCACCAGGCATCGACGTTTCACGAGAGCACGGCGATCGAGATCGCCTGGACCATCATCCCGTTTGTGATCGTCGTGGCGCTGGCGGTACCGGCCACGCGAATGGTCGTGCTGCAGAAAGACACCGCCAACGCCGACCTGACGGTCAAGGTGACGGGCTATCAGTGGCGCTGGGGCTATGACTATCTGAACGGCGAGGGGGAGGGGATTTCCTTCCTGTCGACGCTGTCGACGCCGCGTGACCAGATCGATGACCGGCTCTTCCCGGGAGCGAAGGAGCGTCGCGAGGCCAACAACGAGTATCTGCTGCAGGTCGACAACCCGCTGGTCGTGCCGGTGAACAAGAAGGTGCGTCTGGTCATCACGGCCAACGACGTCATCCACGCCTGGTATGTGCCCGCCTTCGGCCTGAAGCAGGACGCGATTCCCGGTTTCGTGCGCGACAACTGGTTCCGTGCCGAGAAGATCGGCGTGTATCGGGGTCAGTGTGCCGAACTGTGTGGCAAGGACCATGCCTTCATGCCGATCGTCGTCGACGTGCGTTCGGCGGAAGACTATTCGAAGTGGGTGGTCGAGAAAAAGGCCGCCATGCACGAGCAGGAACAGAAGCGGCCGGCGGCGCAGGGCGGCTGACGACGTCTGCAGCACCCTGAAAGCGGCCCGCTCCGGCAGCAGCCCGAAAAGGCGCGATCCGGAGCGGTCTGACGGCGGCAGTACCGAAGAAGTACGGCAAGGCAGGAGACCAGTGAAATGAGCGCAGTCCTGGGTCACGGCGGCGAAGCCGCGCACGATCATTCGCACGAGCAACCGCACGGCTGGCGCCGCTGGCTGTTCGCGACCAATCACAAGGACATCGGCACGATGTACCTCGTGTTCTCGTTCACGATGTTCATCATCGGCGGGATCAATGCGCTGCTGGTGCGCACCGAACTGTTTCAGCCGGGGCTGCAGTTCTTCGAGCCGGAGTTCTTCAATCAGCTCACGACGATGCACGGGCTGCTGATGATCTTCGGCGCGATCATGCCGGCCTTCGTCGGCTTCGCGAACTGGCAGGTGCCGCTGATGATCGGCGCTTCCGACATGGCCTTCGCGCGCATGAACAACTTCAGCTTCTGGCTGCTGCCGGTCGGCGCGCTGCTGCTGATCGTGTCCTACTTCGTCCCGGGCGGCGCCAACGCCGCCGGCTGGACGATGTATGCGCCGCTGTCGATCCAGATGGGCGCCGGCATGGATCTGGGCATCTTCGCCATCCACATCCTCGGTGCCAGCTCGATCATGGGCGCCATCAACATCATCACGACGATCCTGAACATGCGCGCGCCCGGGATGTCGCTGATGAAGATGCCGATGTTCTGCTGGGGCTGGCTGATCACCGCTTACCTGCTGCTGGCGGTCATGCCGGTGCTGGCGGGCGCCGTGACCATGGTGCTCTTCGACCGCCACTTCGGCACCTCGTTCTTCAACGCGGCCGGCGGCGGCGACCCGGTGATGTTCCAGCACGTGTTCTGGTTCTTCGGCCACCCCGAGGTCTACATCATGATCCTGCCGGCCTTCGGGATCGTGAGTGAAGTCATCCCCACGTTCGCACGCAAGAAGCTGTTCGGCTACGGCTCGATGGTCTATGCGATGGCGGCGATCGCGATCCTGTCGTGCATCGTCTGGGCGCATCACATGTTCACCACCGGCATGCCGGTGACCGGACAGCTCTTCTTCATGTACGCGACGATGCTGATCGCGGTGCCGACGGGGGTGAAGGTCTTCAACTGGACGGCGACGATGTGGCGCGGCTCGATGACCTTCGAGACGCCGATGCTGTGGGCCATCGGCTTCATCTTCGTCTTCACGATCGGCGGCTTCACCGGCGTCGTGACGGCGATTGCGCCGCTCGATCTGCAGTTGCACGACACCTATTACGTCGTTGCGCATTTCCACTACGTGCTGGTGGCGGGGTCGCTGTTCGCGATGTTCGCCGGCGCCTATTACTGGCTGCCGAAATGGACCGGACGCATGTACGACGAAAAGCTCGGCAAGTGGCACTTCTGGCTGTCGATGATTTTCTTCAACCTGACGTTCTTCCCGATGCATTTCGTCGGCCTGGCCGGCATGCCGCGCCGTTATGCGGATTACCCGATGCAGTTTGCCGATTTCAACGCGATCATCACGATCGGCGCGTTCGGCTTCGGCATTGCGCAGTTCATCCTGCCCTGGGTGGTGATCAAGAGCCTGCGCGGCGCCGGCGAGAAGGCAACCGATCGCGTCTGGGAGGGCTCGCACGGACTGGAATGGACCGTACCCAGCCCGGCGCCATTCCACACTTTCGACACGCCGCCGGTGGTGAAATGAGCCGCCCCGTCGAGCCCGATCGGCACGCCAATCTGCGCACGGGGCTGATCCTCGCAGCGATTGCCGTGGCGCTGTTCTTCGGCGTGATCGTCAATCATCTGGTCGCGAAGTAGGGAACGGACGATGTCTGCGAACCGGACAGGACACGACGGCGGGCCGACGACGGGCGACCGGCCCGACGACGCCCCGCCGCGCGGGCGCGCGGCCGGCGTGGCGCGCCTGCTCGTGTTCTGTGCGCTGATGTTCGCCTTCGGCTTTGCACTGATTCCCCTGTACGACGTGTTCTGCGAAGTGACCGGGGTCAACAACCTGGTCAAGACCGATCGCGGGGCCGCGGCCTTTGCGCGCAACACGCAGGTCGATGCATCGCGCACCGTCGTCGTCGAGTTCGATGCCAACAGCCGCGGTGCCTGGCAGTTCCGGCCCGAAGTGAGTGTGCGCAACGTTCACCCCGGTGAGCTCGTCACGGTCGTCTACGACCTGGTCAACACGCGCGCCGAGCGCACGGTCGGGCAGGCGGTGCCGAGTTATGCGCCGCAGCAGTCTGCGCCGTACTTTCGCAAGCTCGAATGTTTCTGCTTCGAGCAGCAGGCACTCGAGGCCCACGAGCAACGGCGTTTCCCGGTCGTTTTCGTCATCGATCCGAAATTGCCGAAGGATGTGACGACCATTACGCTGTCGTATACCTTCTTCGAGGTGGGCGGGCGCAGCGCAGGCGTGGAGAAGACCGATGATTCCGGTGGCAGGGTTTGAGCGATCGACCGTCGGGGCCGGAGCGCGGTGCGGACGACGGAGCGGACGTGCAGGACGTTCCGTCCGACAAACCGTCCTTTCTGGCGACGCTGCGTGCCGTCGGCTGGGCCTTTTTCGGCGTGCGCAGCGAGCAGCGCCTGTTCGAGCAGGATCTGCGCCGGATGAGTCCGGGTCATGTGATCGTGATCGGGCTGCTGTTTGCCGCAGTCTTCATCGCCGTGCTTCTGGTGATCGCGCATCTGGCCGCAGGCGGGTGACGGGAGCCGGCATCGGCATCGGTCCTGCCACCCGGGGCAGCCGGCAGACATTCAATCGATAACGGGGGAGACAGGTCATGGTGACGGATGCGAGAACGACGCGGGCGCCGTACTACTTCATACCGGGGCCGTCGCAGTGGCCGATCGTCGGCGCCGTGGCGCTGGCCTTTTTTGCCTTCGGGCTGGCGAGCTGGTTCAACGGTGCGTCCTTCGGGCCGTATCTGTTCTGGATTTTCGTGGCGATCATGATCTACATGCTCGTCGGCTGGTTCACGACCGTGGCCCGCGAGTCCGAGCGCGGCCTGTACAGTGCGCGTGTCGACACCTCGTTTCGCTGGTCGATGAGCTGGTTCATCTTCTCCGAGGTGATGTTCTTCGGCGCATTCTTCGGAGCGCTGTTCTACGCCCGCTCGATTTCGATGCCTTGGCTGGGCGATCTCGATCACCGCAGCGTCCTGTGGCCGGGCTTCCAGGCGGTCTGGCCCAATGCCGGGCCGGCCGGTACGGTCGAGGCGTTCCGGACGATGGGGCCGTGGCCGATCCCGACCCTGAACACCGCCCTGCTGCTGACCTCGGGCATCACGCTGACGATCGCGCACCACGCACTCAAGGAGGCCCGGCGCGGCGTGACGATCTTCTGGCTGGCGCTGACGGTCCTGCTGGGTTTCACCTTCCTCGGTTTTCAGGTGTACGAGTATTCGCACGCCTACAGCGAACTGAACCTGAAGCTGACCTCGGGGATCTACGGGTCGACCTTCTTCATCCTGACCGGCTTTCACGGTTTTCACGTCTGCGTCGGTGCGGTGGCGCTGACAGCCATCCTGTGGCGGATGATCAACGGGCATTTCACGGCCGAGAACCACTTCGGTTTCGAGGGCGCCGCCTGGTACTGGCACTTCGTCGATGTGATCTGGCTGGGCCTGTACGTGGTCGTGTACTGGTTGTAGGAGCTTGCAGTAGCTTGCCGGGGCGATCGCATTCCGGCGGCCGCCACCTCGAGGTGATCCGGCGGCGGCACGCCGGTCCGGCATCGCGGTGCGGCGCCATGTTCCGGCGCCGCGATCCGGTCCGTTCAGCGGCCGACCGGAATGCCGCTCGGATGGATCCACCCGAAGTACTGCGCGAGCATGATGAAGGCGAACAGGGCCACCGAGAAGCCCACCCGCCAGCCGAGGGCGTGCAGGGTGTTGCGGGTGCGTCCCTGATCGCGGACCAGGAAAAACAGCGCCGAACCCAGGCTGCCGATGATGAGCAGGAAAGCGACTGCAAAAATCCATTTCATGAAGGTGTTCCTCCGAAGTGGATTCTAGGGCGGCAGAAGGTATTCGCACCTTCCGCGGACCCCGGGGCACAAGTGTGATCCGATTGCATTTTCGTGTGTGGTTGCCGACGCTGGCTGCATTCGTGCTCATGGCGGTCACGGCTTCGCTCGGGAACTGGCAGTGGCATCGTGCCGCACAGAAGCGTGCACTGCAGGCACAGCTCGAAGCCGCCCGGCGCGATGTGCCGGTCGATATCGGCGCCGCCGGTGTCGACGTCGCCGCGCTGGCCGGCCGACGGGTTCGTGTGCGCGGGCGCTTCGTGCCAGAATTCGACGTTTTCATCGACAACCGTACCTGGAAGGGAATTGCCGGGTTCCATCTGCTCTCGCCACTGCGTCTGGAAAACGCCGACGCCTCGGTGCTCGTCCTGCGCGGCTGGGTCGCATCCGACCCGGCCAACCGGTGGCAGATCCCGGCAGTGACGGTGCCCGACGGCGTGATCGAGCTGGAGGGCATTGCGCAGCAGGCGATTCCGCGGGTTCTCGAACTCGGACAGGCTGCCGAGCCCGGACCCGGCGACCGGATCTGGCTCAACGTGGATCTCGCGGCGTACCGGCGCTGGTCCGGACTGGACGTGCAGCTGCCGATCATCCGCCAGACCGATCCGGCCCGGGCCGACGGCATGCCCGTCGAGGATGGCCTCGTACGCGATTGGCCGCAGCCCGGAGCCGATGTCGAGCGGCATGTGGCCTATGCGTTCCAGTGGTACGCGATGGCTGCGCTGGCGGGCGGGTTGTGGATCTGGTTCGTGCCGCTGGCGCGCTGGCGGAGCAAGGCCGTGAATGGCCGGAAAGCACCACCGACCGATGCGAGTGACCCGTTTCCCCGGGTGGCGGCAAACGGTCCGGCGGAAATGGAAACCGATGCAGGAAGACAGCGAGTCGAGCGTGACCAGAACCCGTGATGCGGCGGCCGGCGATCCGGGGCCGGTCGCGGCTGGCGTGGCCGGTACGGCGGATGCGGCGGTCGCGGCGGATGGAGCCGGTACGGCGGGCAGGCGCCGGCGCGGCCGCATCACCCTGATCGCGCTGCTGTTGCTGTTTTCGTCGCCGATCGCGCTTTCGTACTACACCTATTACATCGTCCGGCCTGACGGACGGACCAATTACGGAGCTCTGATCGAGCAGACGCCGGTCGACGCCATCGGCGGTCAGCCGGTTCGCGGAGCGGTCGCGACGCTGGGCGAGTTGCGTGGCCACTGGATCATGCTGGTGGCGGCCCCGTCGGCCTGCGACGAGCGGTGCCGCGAGCAACTGGTGCAGATCCGGCAGATCCGGCTGATGACCGGCAAGGAGCGCACGCGGATCGAACGTGTCTGGCTGCTGACCGACGAAGGCCGGCCCGATCCGGAACTGCTCGCGCAGCATGAGGGCCTGCTCGTGATCCGGGCGTCCGCATCGGATGTCGGCCAGCACCTGCCGGTGACGGAAACCACCTCGGTTGCGGATCATATCTGGCTGGTCGATCCTCTCGGCCATCTGATGATGCGCTTTCCGCCGGATGCCGATCCGAGCCGCGTCAAGAAGGACGTTGCGAAGGTCTTGCGCGCGTCGCAGGTAGGATGACGCCTTTTGCCCGGCTTGCGCACGGAGTATCGACGCAAGCGCGGAAGACACCATCCTGCGCCGTGAATACATGACCGCACAGAATCCTTCCCCGATGAAGCAACGCGTGGAACGCATGCCCACGCGAACCGCCGTGCGCTACCGCCGCCTGATCGGCGTGACGCTCGTCCTGACCTTTGCCCTGATCATGCTCGGCGCCTATGTCCGCCTGACGGATGCCGGACTGGGCTGCCCGGACTGGCCTGGGTGCTACGGCACGCTCAGTCCGTACCACGCCGAGGAGCACATCGCCCGCGCGGTCGAGGTGCAGGGCGGCGAACACGGACCGGTGTCGATGGGCAAGGCCTGGCGCGAGATGATCCACCGCTATTTCGCGCAGTTGCTGGGGGTCCTGATCATCGCCATTGCCGTGATCGCCTGGCGCAAGCGTGAAGTGCTGCGCCAGTCGCCCGCCTTGCCGGTCACGCTGATCGGTGTGGTCGTGCTGCAGGGTGTCTTCGGCATGTGGACGGTGACGCTGCTGCTCAAGCCGGCGATCGTCACCGGACACCTGATCGGTGGGCTGCTGACGCTGTCGCTGCTGCTGTGGCTATGGCTGCGCCAGACTCCGCGCCCGCGCTATGTCGACGCCGAACCGGTCGCCAACCTGTACACGGCCGCCGTCATCGGCGTCGTCCTGCTGGCGGCCCAGATCTTCCTGGGCGGCTGGACGAGCACGAACTACGCCGCGCTGGCCTGCCCCGATCTGCCGACCTGCAGGGGGCAGTGGTGGCCGCCGATGGATTTTGCCAACGCCTTCCATTTCGTGCGCGAACTGGGCCACACGCGCGACGGCGAACTGCTGTCGCAGGAAGCCCTGACGGCGATCCATGTCATGCACCGGCTCGGAGCCGTGATCGTGGCACTGTACGTGGGCTGGCTCGGATGGCGTGCCCGGCGCACGGAAGGCGTGCAGCGGCTCGGTGCTGCCGTGCTGGCGATGCTGGTCGTGCAATGGCTGCTCGGACTGTCGAATGTCCATTTCAGCCTGCCGCTGGCTGTGGCGGTCTTGCATAATGGAGGCGCAGCGTTGTTGCTCGGACTTCTCCTGACCCTGACGTTCCGCTCGCATCAGGCGCGCGCGATGGTATAGACGAAGACATGGACATGCCCGCGATCAGGCCGGCCGGCTGGCGCCTCACGGCCGCCCAGTACCTGACGGTGACCAAGCCGCGCATCGTCCTGCTGGCGGCGTTCTGTGCGCTGATCGGGATGCTGCTGGCCAGCGAGACGCAGGTGCCGTGGGAGATCCTGCTGTTCGGCACGCTCGGCATTTCGCTGCTGGCGGCGGCCGGTTTCGCCTTCAACTGCCTGATCGAGCGGCACATCGATGCGCGCATGGCGCGCACCCAGGGACGGCCTTCGGCCAGCGGTGAGGTCGGTGTGCCGGCGCACCTCGCGTTTGCGACGGTACTCGCCCTGCTGGGTGCGTCGATCCTGTACTTCTTTGTCAATTCGCTGACGATGTGGCTGACGCTGGCAACCTTCGTCGGTTACGCCGGGATCTACACCGTGCTGCTCAAGCCGGCAACGCCGCAGAACATCGTCATCGGCGGCGCCTCCGGCGCGATGCCGCCGGTACTCGGATGGGCTGCCGTGGCCAATGAGGTGAGTGCCGCCTCGCTGGTCCTGTTCCTGATCATTTTCGTCTGGACGCCGCCCCATTTCTGGTCGCTGGCGCTGTATCGCATCGACGACTACCGCAAGTCCGGCCTGCCGATGCTGCCGGTCACGCACGGGCCCGAGTTCACCCGGCTGAACATCCTGCTCTACACGATCCTGCTGGTCGTCGCTTCGGTGCTGCCCTGGATGATCGGCATGAGCGGCCTGCTGTACCTGGCCTGCACGCTTGTGCTCGATGCGGTCTTCCTCGTCTATGCGTGGCGCATGTGGCGCGCCTACACCGACGAGCTGGCGCGCCGTACCTTCGGCTATTCGATCTTCTACCTGTCGGCCCTGTTCGGCGCGCTGCTGGTCGACCACTTCATGCGCTGACAGGCCTCTTTCCCTCTGGAGGTACGCAACTCGATGAACCGCTTCGATCTGGACGTGCTGCGCACGCGACGCTGCACGCGCCGGACCGCACTGGCCGGAATGCTGGGCACGGTCCTGGCATTGGCTGCCTGCGACTCGTCCCCTCGCCCCGCATTCGAGAACACGGACGTCACCGGCGCCGACTTCGCCGGGGATTTCCATCTGACCGGCCACGACGGCAAGCCCCGGTCACTGGCGGATTTTCGCGGCAAGGCCGTCGTCGTCTTCTTCGGCTACACGCAGTGCCCGGATGTCTGCCCGACGACGATGTCGGAGCTGGCCGAGACCATGCAGTTGCTCGGCGGCGATGCCGATCGCGTGCAGGTGCTGTTCATCACCGTCGATCCCGAGCGCGACACGCCCGAGCTGCTGGCCAGCTACGTGCCGGCTTTCGATCCGCGCTTTCTCGGCCTGTACGGTGATCTGGAGGCGACCGAGCGCACGGCAAAGGCGTTTCGCGTCTTCTATCAGAAAGTGCCCGGCAAGACGTCGGGCAGCTACAGCGTCGACCATACGGCCGGCTGCTTCATTTATGACCCGCGCGGCCGGCTGCGCCTGTTCACACGGCACGGCGCCGGGCCGGAGTCAGTGGCACACGACCTGCGCATTCTGTTGAAGGAAAACGGCTAGTCCGACATTTCCGGCTCTCGCCCACGCTCGGGCGAGGGCTGGAGAATCAGGCCGGGAGCCTGTCCTGGCTCTGCATCGTCCGGTTTTCGGCCGACACCCGCGGTGCGACCGACCAGACGCTGTCCGGCGGGCCGACACGCACGCGCCGCGCCGTGACGTGCGCGATCCATGCGAGCGCCAGCGCCCCGATCAGCGCGGTGGCGTCCACGCCCCACAGCGCACTGTCGCCCCAGGCATCCGAGTCCGGCAGCAGCCAGCCGAGCACGCTCGATGCCGGGATGGCCAGCGTGCAGGCCGCCGCCAGCCACAACAGTGGCGCGGCGGCACGCGCGGCGCCGCGAATGAAGGCCCAGACCGTGCAGGCGAAGAACACCACGTAATAGATGCCTACGTGCCAGGCGGCCATGTCGTGCACCCGGCCCGGCAGCCATTTGGCGGCGGCCAGTGTCAGCGAGACACCCGCGATGCAGCCAAGGCACACGCCTACCGTGGCAGCGGCCATCAGGGCCGTGTCGCGCCGTTGCACGGGCATTTCGCCGCCTTTTCGCCGGGCCTTGCGCCGTGTCTCCACCCACAGCAGATTGCCGCTGTAGAACAGCCAGGCACCTGCCAGCCCCAGCAGGAAGTACAGCCACGGCACGACCGTGCCGCCGAACGACGCCATGTGCAGCGCGAAGAAGCTGCTGATGAACAGGTTGGGTGTACTCTGCGCGCCCGAAAGGTAGTCGGTCGACAGCAGCTTGCCGCTGTACGGATCGATGGCGGCGAAGCCGCCCAGCGCGCGCGGCGAGACGCCTTCGGGGTGCCTGCCCCAGACACGCACTACCGGTCGTGGCCCCATGGGTTGCGCGTACTGCAGCTCGTGGGGCCGGAAGCCTGGCGATGCTTCCCGGGCAATCTGCACCAGGCGCGATGGCGTCAGCATGTCCGCCGGGTTGCGTGGGGGCGTGTCAGCCGATGCCGCCGGCCTGGAGAAGGCCTGCGCCCATGCGCCTTCGTGGACGAACCTGTCCTGCACGGTGTAGATCTGGTCGTGATAGGCGAACACCACGGCAGAGAGCGCCATGACGATGTGAAACGGCAGGCTGACGATGCCCACCGCGTTGTGCGCGTCCAGCCACATGCGCTTTCTGTTCCTGCCCGTGCGCATCGCAAAAAGATCCTTCACGAGCGAGGGCAGCACCACCACCACACCGGAGACCAGCGCGACGGTGTACAGCACGCAGATCACGCCCATGATCCAGCGGTTGGGGTCCGAATCCACAGGCAGGCCGACCACGCGGTGCAGCACGTCGATGAACTCCACCAGCCGCGACGGTGGCCATTCGGCCACCCGCACGCTGTCACCGTCGACCGTCGTGGCGACGTAATGGCGCGCCGTGCTTTCATCGTGGTCATCGGCGCCCGGAGCGCGCACCTGCCACTCCAGACGCGGGATGGCCTGCCCGCCCTCGATCTTCAGGGTGAAGCCGCGCGCGGCGCCGGGCGTCGTCGTCAGGGTCTGCACGATCAGCGGCTGCACGGCGTCCATCGGCACCGGCTGCACCAGGGTCGCGGGCGGCGTCGACCAGCGGCGCAGCGGTTCCTTGAAGACCGTCAGCGCCCCGGCGTAGAAGGCGATGAACAGTGCCAGGCCAGAGAGGATGCCAGCCCAGGTGTGGACGGACTTGTAGGCGCGGATGTGCTCGGTTCTCATGCCGTGCCCCCGTGTCGCGCCAGCCACCACAGGCCCAGCGCCAGCGCATTGGCGGCCAGCAGCCAAGCCCAGGCGCTCAGGCCGCTCCTGAAGAAATACACGAAGGACAGCACCCCCAGCCACACCGGCGGCACCAGCCACATGGCAAGCTGCCCGCTGACCGATAGCGGTATCCCCTCCAGCCAGACCATCAGCAGCCCCGACGCGATGACGGACAGGCTCAAGCCCAGCAGCAGCCCGGCCAGGGTTTTGGACAGCCAGTCCGGGCGGGCAGGTTCAGCGGGCGCGGCGGACATGGATCAGTGCTCCTGCATAGGGCAGTACGGAGAGCGCCAGCATCAGCGTGGAAGCCAGGACGAAGACGGCCGTCAGGCGTTGCATTTCCTGTACCAGGGTCAGCCAGGCCAGTACCAGCAGCGCGACCGCAGCGATGCACGACGGCCGGCGCGGCCAGGGCGCGGCGCACAGCTGCTGGTTGGGTGCAGTCGCGTAGAGACACAGGCAGGCAAGCGTGCAGGCCGTCAGGCCGAGAAGGGTGAAGATGGGCATTTGGGTGCTTCAGGCTTGCCTTGTCCGATGTGTGCCCCGGTTCAAGTCGGGTGCATGCCAGGCCGGGACCGCCCCTCCGGCGAGGCTGGAGGAGGCGGCGCGGCAACTCGGGGAGCCCACCTCAGAACGACATGGTTGCCGACAGCTTCAAGGTGCGCGGTGCGCCGGGCATCACGAAACCGTCGCCAAAGGTGCCGATCCAGTACTTCTTGTCGGCCAGGTTCTCGATGCTGGCGTTGAAGCGCACGGGCGTGGCGCCGAACCGGGTGGCGTAGCTGGCATTCAGATCCAGTCGGCGCCACGCCGGGATGCGCAGCCTGTTGCCCGAGTCGGCCCATTGCGTGCTCGTGTAGATCACGCGGCCACCCACTTTCAGGCCCTGCACGGGGGTTTGCCAGTCCGCGCCGATGCGGGCACGCCATTCGGGTACGCCGAAGGTGTCCTTGCCGGTGTTGCGCTGCTCGGACTTGATGTAAGTAATGCCGCCCAGCAGCGTCACATCCTGCGTCAGCAGGCCGTAGGTGCTCCACTCCAGGCCTTTCAGGCGCTGCTCGCCGTCTTCCACCAGCGCGGCCGGGGCTACACCGGTGTAGGACGGGCGCTTGATCTGGAAGGTGCTGATGGTGTGGGTGAGTGCGGCGGTTTGCAGCTTCACGCCCAGTTCCACCTGTCTGGTCTGCCGGGGCGCCAGGGAATCGCCTTCGTTGGCGTAACCCGTGCCTACGATCTGGCCCGGCTCCAGCCCTTCGGTGTAGTTGCCGAACAGCGAGACGTGGTCACCCCAGGGGCGCACCACGGCGGCGATCATCGGCGAGAACCGGCTTTCACTGTATTTCGACGCCTTGCTGCTGACTACCGGAGTCTTGACTGTCTGGTGGCGCCCACCCACGGTCAGCAACACCTTGTCGTCGGCGATGGCCATGACGTCGGCAACGGCGAAAGAACGGAACTCGTTCTCGGTGGTGTAACCCTTCCAGTTCGGCCGGGAGGGGAAAGGCGGGGTCACGGGATCGTACATATTGGTGGAGTAGCAGTAGTTGCACGCCGTGTTGTACGAGCCGTTCTTGTCCTTGAGGATGTTCGCCGACAGTTGCAGACGGTGCTGGATGCCGCCCGTGTCGAACTTGCCGATCACCCCTGCCTCGGCCGTACGTCGCTCGGACTTGTAATTCACGTGATAGATCGCGCCGCGCGTGGTCCCGTCCGCGCCGGTCACGAAGGCGCGGGTGCCGAACAGCAGACCCTGGCCTTCGGATTCGGAGCCGCCTGCGGCGAAGTAGCCCTGCCAGTCCTGCGTGAAGTCGAACTCGGCGCGGGCCAGCGCGCCGATGTTGTCGTACTTGCCGTGCGTGCCGCGGAACATGTTGGTGTCCCCCCTGGGCGGGGACAGCAGGCGGCCCACGCCGGGAATGGACGCGTTGCCCAGGAAGTTGAACATGCCGGGGCTGCCGTTGTCGATCTTGTTGACGTCGCTGTACACGTCCAGCGAGAAGCGGGCGCGGTCGCCCATGTAATCCAGCGCCAGCGCGCCGACCTGGCGTTTCTGGCTTTCATCCTTCGCGCCCATCTTGCCGTCGCCATAGACGCCGTTGAAGCGCAATCCCAGGCGCTTCTCGTCACCGAAGCGCTTGCCCACGTCGGTGTGGACCTGGAAGTAGGACCGGGAGCCGTAGGTCAGTGTCAGGTCGGCGATGGGCTGGGCCAGCGCGCGCTTGGTGACCATGTTGACGGTGCCCGCCACGCTGGACAGGGGCGGCATGCCCGACAGCAGCACGTTCGGGCCGCGCAGCACCTCGATTCGCTCGAACATCTCCACCGGCACCGAGTTGGCCGGAGCGATGCCGTACAGGCCGTTGGTGGCGATGTCCATCGCATTCACATCCAGGCCGCGCAGATTGAAGTTCTGCAGCAGGTGGTTCTTGTTGGTGGTGAAGACGACCGCTGAGTCGTTTTCCAGGACGTCCTGCAGCGTGAGCGCCGACCAGTCCTCGGCGAGCTCGCGGGTGTAGGCGTTGACGTGCACCGGCGCGTCCATGATGGAAGTGGCGCCCAGGATGCCCAGGCGCGCGCCCGAGGCCGCCTTGTTTCCGGGTGCGCGCACCGGCAGGTCTTCGCGCTCGTATTTGCTGCTCACAGTGACCTGCGGCAGAACGACTGCCTCACCCGTGGTCGCGGCGGCTGGTGCGGTCGTCTCGGCCAGGGCGGCCGTGCCGGTACCGACAGCCAGCAGCGCCAGCATGACGGCGTCGAGCCGCGGCCCGCGGGAGGGTTTTTGCTGCATGGGTATCTCCTCAAAGACCGGGAAACGGTGGACTTTCCGGTCAAATGAGAAAGATTATCATTCCTGTTTTTGGCGCTCAAGCGCGCCAGGCGCTCCCGTTTTCCGTTTTTTATCGACAGGGATGTCTGTCCGGTCGCGGCAGCGACGGAGACGAGCATCCGTCCTCCCGGGACGGATCGGTACGCGCGGAGCTGTCGCATGCGGCTTCCGCGCCGAGGCCAGCCGCCGACAGCGCTGTATCCCGGCGAACCGCGATCCCGCGCTGTCGCGCGTCGGCGACTCTTTCAGGCCCTCAGGCCCAGGCGGCGAGCGAGCCCTTCATCGTCCGCAGCGCCCTGGCTTCGATCTGCCGGATGCGTTCGGCCGATACGCCGAATTCGTCGGCGAGTTGCTGCAGGGTCAGTTTCCCACCGTCGGATTCGTCCTTGAGCCAGCGCGTTTCGATGATGCGCCGGCTGCGTGGATCGAGATCCGCCAGTGCGTTGCGGATGCCTTCGCTTTGCAGCCAGTCGCGATCACGCGACTCCAGGATCTGCTCGGGCTCGGTGTCCGGTGCGGTCAGCCAGGCGATCGGCGCATGGCTTTCCTCGTCGTCCGCCGAAGGAGAGGGCTCCAGCGAAATGTCGTGCCCGCCCAGGCGGGTTTCCATCTCGATGACGTCCTTTTCGCGCACGTTCAGATCGCGCGCGATGTCGCTGACTTCCGCCGGCGTGAGCGCCTGCGCCCCTTTCTTGAGCGAGCGCAGATTGAAGAACAATTTGCGCTGGGCCTTCGTGGTGGCGATCTTGACGGTGCGCCAGTTCTTCAGGACATACTCGTGGATCTCGGCGCGGATCCAGTGCAGTGCGAACGAGACGAGGCGAACCCCGCGATCGGGGTCGAAGCGCTTGACGGCCTTCATCAGGCCGATGTTGCCTTCCTGGATCAGGTCGGCGTGCGGCAGACCGTAGCCCAGATACTGGCGTGCGATCGAGACGACCAGACGAAGGTGCGAGAGCACCATGTCGCGTGCGGCGTCGAGATCACCCGTGTCGCGGTAGCGATGCGACAACTCGGTTTCCTGCTCGGGCGTGAGCATCGGAATGCGGTGAACCGCGGTGATATACGCTTCCAGGTTCCCGATCGCTGGCAATGCCAGCAAGGCGTTGGACGATGCGGGGACGAGCGCGGCGATATTTCCTTGAGTCATGCGGCTATCTCCCTGTTCATGACGATAGATTAGCACTCTTCAGGCGAGAGTGCTAGCAACTTTCCGGATCGGCCGGGCACGAGCGGCATCCGATTCCTGCGGGGATGGTCCGATCGACGGGCGGACTCGGCCGATTGGCGGATCCCTTTCTGGCAGTGAAATCGATAAATTGACAGGGTGCGGCAGCACCCCCGTCATGGCGCCCGCCGGCAATCGCCCGGACGTGCCCGTTTCCCCGGTGCCGCCGGTCCTGTCGACACCGGAACCCCACATGCAAGCCACTGCCAGCCTCCAGGAGATCAGGATCCACGTCGCGCGCAGCGAGCGGCAGTACGCGCGCATCCTGGACCTGCGCGCGCGTGCAGGCGAGGTGGTCGGCGTCACCCATGGTTCGACGCATGACGGGCGCCGCGATCATCAGCGCAATGCGGTCCTGCTGCTGGCCGAATCGGTCCAGGATGGCGAGGCACTCGGGACCCTGCGCATTCTGGCCGGCGATCGCGGTCCGCTGGCCATCGACGGGCGCACGGGATTGCCGCCCGCGCTGCATCATCGCTCAGTGGCGGAAGCATCGTGCCTGGCCGTGCGCCCGGGTTCCGACGCAGGGCATGTGCGCCGGATGCTGTGGAAGGCCTGGTACCGCTACAGCCGCATTGCCCGGCTGCGCGTGATGCTCGCCTGCGTGCCGCAGGATCTGGTGCCGGCCTGCGAGGGACTCGGCATGACCGACATCACGCCGGCGTCGATCGGCACGCAACCATATCGTTCTGATGCCATGGGCCGGCGTCTGATGCAACTCGACGTCGCCGGGCTGCGTGACTGGATGCAGCGGCAGCGGCATCCGCTATGTGGCTTCATGCTCGACGAACCGCATTCCGAAATCGATCTGATCGGACTGCCCGATCAGGCCGTCCTGCCGTCGCAAAGGGGTGGGGACGCGCGTGGCAGGCCGCTGCCCGCGGCCGTGCCGGTCGCCGGACTGGCCGTCGTCTGAGGCTGTGTTGTGCAGGCGGGAACGGATGAGACGGACATCCGCGCCCGGCCAGCCTGCAAGCGTGCAGCCTATCGATCCGGATCGTGATCCAGCAGTGCGCTGGCGAATTCTTCGGCCGAGAATGCCTGCAGATCGTCGATCTTTTCGCCGACGCCGATGAAATAGACCGGAATCCGCTGCTCGCGCCGGGTGTGCGCCAGGGCGGCGATGGCCCCTCCCTTGGCGGTGCCGTCCAGCTTCGTCACGATCAGGCCGCTCAGCGGTACGGTCGCGTGAAAAGCGGTCACCTGTGCCAGCATGTTCTGTCCGGTGTTCCCGTCCAGGACCAGCAAGGTTTCGTGCGGTGCTCCGGGCATGGCCTTGTCGATGACGCGACGGATCTTGCCCAGTTCATCCATCAGGTGCTTCTGTGTCGGCAGGCGTCCGGCCGTATCCACGATCACGATGCCGGTGCGGCGTGCGCGTCCGGCGTGCACGGCATCGAAGGCGACCGCCGCCGGATCGCCGCCCTGCTGGGCAATGACCTCGACCTCGTTGCGCGAACCCCATTCGGCGAGCTGCTCGCGCGCGGCCGCGCGAAACGTGTCTCCGGCCGCAAGGAGAATCGATTTTCCTTCGCGCTGCAGATGGTGCGCCAGCTTGCCGATCGACGTGGTCTTGCCGGCGCCATTGACGCCGGCGATCATCATGACCAGCGGCTCGGCGGCGTCGATGTCCATCGGCTTTTCCAGCGGCAGGAGCAGTTCGACGAGCAGCGCGCGCAGTGCCAGCCGGACCTGCTCGCCGTCATCGATGCGTTCGCGCCGCACGCGCTCGCGCAGCTGATCCAGCAGCCATTCCGTCGTCGTCACGCCGGTATCGCTGGCCAGCAGCGCCATCTCCAGCTCTTCGAACAGGGCATCGTCGACCTGGACGTTCGCGAACAGGCCGGCCAGATTGCCGCGGGTGCGCGACATGCCGGCGCGCAGGCGGCCGAGCCAGCTGCGCCGTTCGGCTTCCGGCAGGGTGACGAGTTCGTCTCCGGACGGCAGGACGACACTTCGGGCCGGCGCCAGGATCGCCTGCGGGTACAGACCACCCGACGGGGCGGGCACGGCACCGGAATCGTCTTCATCGGGTGCGGCAGCGGTGCTGGCGGCGGGCGGTGGCGACGCCGATTCGATGGCCGGCGCGGCCGTCGGGGTGACCGTCGGAACGACACCTGCCGCGGCAAGCGCAGTGACAGCCGGCGTCGCGACATCGGCTTCCGGTACCGTCACGGCCGGCGGGCGGCTGGCTTCCGTGGCCGGAGCATCCTGCGGCTGAACCGGCGGTGACGGCTCGCCTTCGGACGCGCCGTCACCATCATCGTCCTGGCGCAGTACCTGGGCCGGGTAGAGCGTTCCGCCGCCGTACAGGTTCTGCACGGGTACGACCGGCGGGCGACCGGTCCCGGCGGAGCCGGCCGGCGCCGGCGCGGCGGGCCCTGCGGATGCCTCCGGCGCGCTGCCCTCGGCGATGCCGGCAACGGAGGGGCCGGCGACCGGAACGGATCCGCCTGGCGGGGTTTTCTTGCGACGCAGGAATCCAAACATGGCTACACTCGACGGTCGATTGTACCGGTCCCGTCTCATGCTCCCCGTTTCACTTGTGCGCACGTTCACCGACGCTTTCGCGGGCGTGCCGATGCGTGTGTCTACACGTGCCTTCCGGCCGTGGCCGTTCCTCCTTTCGCTCCTGCTGTCGGGCCTGACCCTGACGGCCGGCTGTGCCTTGCAGGCACCGGCGTCTGCCGATCTTCCGGCAGACCGTCCGGCGGCAGCCGGGGCGTCCACTGCCGTCGCCGCGGATGCGCGGAACGGCGCCGATCATGCCGGTGCCCGGGACGCTGTCCGGGAAACGGCGCCGGATGCCACCGGCCGCCCGCCGCTCTTCGAGCGCACGCTGCCGAACGGCATGCAGGTGATCGTGCGCGAGGATCATCGCGCACCGACGGTCGTGCATCTGGTGCTCTACCAGGTCGGCGGCGTCGACGAACCGGGCGGGCGCACCGGCATCTCGCACATGCTCGAACACATGATGTTCAAGGGCACGCCGGCGCATCCGGCCGGGGAGTTCTCGCGCATCGTCGCGGCGCTCGGCGGGCGCGAAAACGCGTTCACCTCGGGCGATTACACCGGATATTTCCAGCAGATCGGCGCGCAGCACCTGGTGGAAGTGATGCGACTCGAAGCCGACCGGATGAGCCATCTGCTGCTGACATCGGAGGAGTTCGAACCCGAATTGCGGGTTGTCATGGAAGAGCGCCGCATGCGTACCGAGGACCAGCCGCACGCGCTGGTCTACGAGCAGTTTCGCGCCCAGGCCTTTCTCGCCTCCGCCGTGCGTCAGCCGGTGGTCGGCTGGTTCAGTGATCTGCAGGCGCTGACGGTCGACAAGGTACGCGCTTGGTATCAGGACTGGTATACGCCGTCGAACGCGGTCGTCATCGTCGTCGGCGATGTTCGCGCCGACGACGTCTGGGCGCGGGCGCAGCAGACCTACGGCCGCGTGCCGGCGCACGCCGTGCCGGCGCGCAATCCGCTCGACGAACCGGTGCAGCGCGGTCCGCGGCGCAGCGAGGTCAAGGCGCCGGCGGAGAATCCGTACGTCATCATGGGCTTCCGGGTGCCGCGCCTGGAGAATCCGGAAACGGATCGTGAACCCTACGCGCTCGAAGTGCTGGCAGCCGTGCTGGATGCCGACGAGAACGGCCGCCTGACACGCAACGTCGTGCGGGCGTCGCGCGTCGCCAATCAGGTCGGCGCCGGCTATAGCTTGGTAGCGCGTGGCCCGGGCCTGTTCGTGCTCGACGGCACACCCGCCGAAGGTCACACCACCGCCGACGTCGAGCAGGCGCTGCGCACCGAACTGACGCGAATCGCGCAGCAACCGGTGGCGGCGGAGGAACTGGAGCGGATCAAGACCCGGTATGTGGCGGGCAAGATCTACGAGCGTGATTCGATCATGGCGCAGGCAATGCAGATCGGGGCCCTGCGCATGCGCGGGTTCTCGCCGGCGGATGCGGATCGCATCCTGGAGCGCATCCAGGCGGTGACCGCGGACGAGGTGCAGGCCGTGGCGCACAAATATTTCCGTTCGGACGACGCGCTGACCGTGACGACCCTGGTGCCGCAGGCGCTGTCCGGGCCGGATGCAGCGCAGGACGCCGGACACCAGACAGGAAACGGAGCCGCAATCCGATGAACGCAATCCGCAGGAGCAGGCATCGACCGGCCGGGATCCGCGGCCGTACCGGGCGGGCATTCGGACAGGTGTCGGCACGGCTGCGGCAGGGAATCTCCCGGTGTCGGAGCTTCGCGGTCGTGCTGGCGCTGCCGTTTGTCTTTGCGGCGACGGCGCAGGCGACGCTGCCGATCGAGCACTGGGTTACGAGCAACGGCGCCCGCGTGTATTTCGTGCGTGCCGACACGATTCCGATGCTCGACGTGCGCATCGATTTCGATGCCGGTTCGCGGCTCGATCCGCCCGCCCGGGTCGGCCTCGCCTCGTTTACCGCCGGCATGCTGGCGCGCGGCATCGAGGGTGCGGACGAAGCACAGATCTCCGAACGCTTCGCCAGCCTGGGTGCGATCGATGACGCGGGTGCCGGCAGCGACCGCGCGCACGTGTCGTTGCGTACGCTGATCGACGACGGGCGTGCGGATGAGGCGATCGACCTGCTGGCGCGCATCGTGGCCCGGCCGGTTTTTCCGGAGTCCGTACTTGAACGCGAACGCCAGCGCGTGATCCAGGCGATCCGCGAGGCGCAGACGAAGCCGGAGACGATCGCGCAGCAGACCTTCGATGCGATGATCTACGGTACGCATCCCTACGGCGCGCACGCGACCCCGGAAACCGTGCAGGCGATCGAGCGCGCCGATCTGGTGGCCTTTCACCGCGCCCACTACACGTCGGCGGACGCTGTCGTGTCGATGATCGGCGCGATCGACCGCGGTCGTGCCGAAGCGATTGCCGAACGTCTGGTCCGTGACCTGCCGGCGGCCGGGCCGCGGCCGGCAGACGCGGCGGGCCGTCCGGTCGATCTGCACGGACTGCCGCCCGTCGAGCCGCTGACACAGGCGGCCGAACGACGGATCGCCCATCCGGCCACGCAAAGTCACATCCTGATCGGTCAGCCGGGCATTGCGCGCGGCGACCCGGACTTCTTTCCGCTGCTGGTCGGCAATTACGTGCTCGGCGGTGGCGGTTTCGTTTCGCGCCTGTACAACGAGGTGCGCGAGAAGCGCGGCCTGGCCTACAGCGTGTACTCGTCCTTCTCGCCGCTGCTGCAGCCCGGCCCGTTCGTGATCGGTCTGCAGACGGCGCGCGAGCAGACCGATGTTGCGCTCGACGTCGTGCGTACGGTGCTCGATCGCTTTCTGGCCGAGGGTCTGACCGAAGAGGAACTCGCGGCGGCCAGGGCAAACCTGACTGGCGGGTTCGCATTGCGCATCGATTCGAACGCGAAGATTCTCGGCCATCTGGCGCTGATCGGTTTTTACCGGCTGCCGCTCGACTATCTCGATCACTGGACGGAACGCATCGATGCGGTGACGCTGGCGCAGGTGCGCGCGGCGTTTGCGCGTGTGCTCGATGCGCAGCGCATGGCGACGGTCATCGTCGGAGCGGGCGCGCCGCAACCATGACGGCGCGGAGCCGGGCCGGCGGCCGTGGCCGCAGCAGGCGTGACGGCGGCGACGCGCGGGATGCTGCGGGGCAACCAGTCGCGTCGGTCGGGCTGCGCGGATCAGGTGCATCGAGCGGATCAGGCAGGCCGGATGATTCGGTCCGGGTTGCCACCGCGCCGCACCGCGTGCGCATCGTCGGTGGGCGCTGGCGCCGCACACCGGTGACGGTGCCTGATGTCGCCGGCCTGCGGCCGACCCCCGACCGCGTGCGCGAGACGCTGTTCAATTGGCTCGGCGCGCGCATCGAGGGTCTGCGTTGCCTCGACCTGTTCGCCGGTACCGGTGTGCTCGGACTGGAAGCGGCCTCGCGCGGCGCGAAGCGGGTTCTGCTGGTCGAGCGTGACCGGCGCGCGCGGGAGGCCATCGGCCGCATGGCCGCGCGGCTGGACCCGGACGGCGTCGTCGTCGAAATGGCCGGTGGCGATGCCTGGGAACGACTGCCTCGGCTGGCCGCGGCCGGCGAGCGCTTCGACCTCGTCTTCGTCGATCCGCCGTTTGCTGCCGATCAGTGGCATCGGGCACTCGCGGCGCTGCCGGCCATCCTGGCGCCCGATGCGCTCGTCTATCTCGAATGCGATGCATCGTTTGCGCTGCCGGCCGACTGGCAGCCGGTGCGCACGGCCCGGGCGGGGCAGGTTCGCTATCATCTGCTGCGATACGCCGGGTCGGTTCTTCCGGCGCCGGACAGCACACGGGAGCCTGTGCGCATGACGCGAGCGATTTATCCGGGTACTTTCGATCCCCTGACGCGCGGACACGAGGATCTGGTGTGCCGGGCGGCGAAACTGTTCGATTCCGTCGTTGTCGCCGTTGCCGCCAGTCGCGGCAAGAATCCGATTTTCGACATTGACGAGCGCCTGGCGATTGCGCGTGAGGTGCTTGGCGAGCACACCAATGTCGAAGTCGTCCCGTTCTCGGGCCTGCTCGTGAACTTCGTGCGCGAGCACGACGGCGATGTCGTCCTGCGCGGCCTGCGCGCCGTCAGCGACTTCGACTACGAGTTCCAGATGGCCGGCATGAACCGCCACCTGATGCCCGCGCTCGAGACGGTTTTCCTGACGCCGATCGACAGGTATCAGTTCATCTCGGGAACGCTGGTGCGCGAGATTGCCCTGCTGGGCGGCGACATCTCGCAATTCGTCGCGCCGCAGGTGCTCGCCTGGGTCGAGCGCAAGCTCGCGCAACTGCGCGTCGAGGCGACGCCGGGCCCACGGGGCGGCTGAAGCGACCGGCTGCGCCCGGATGATTCGTCCGGGCACAGCCGGGGCGGGCGCAGGGCGCGGCCCCGACGGCCGATCCGGCGAGCATTGGAACCCGGCGCAGTCGCTGCCCGGGGAAGCGGTCAGCGCTTACTGCGTGATCGCCGGGCGCAATGGCTGCCGGTGACCCTCGGCGACCAGCGAGTGCACGAGGCCATGGCACAGTGCGCTGTCGCAATAGTGCATGGCGGTGATGTCGAAGGCGTCGAAGGCGGCCATCATGATGGCCAGCCCGCCGGCCAGCACCGGCTTGCGATCGTCGTCCAGACCGCGCAATTCGAGCGCCTGCGGATGGCCGGCACGGGTGAGTGCGTCGCGCGTGTGTGCCAGCGCATGCCGATCGAGTGCTTCACGCCCCCAGTGCTGCTGTGCGATCCGGATCAGCGATCGGGCCGTCCCCGACGTGCCGATCGCGTATTCGGGATGATGCGCCGAAACACGCCGGGCCAGGAGAGCAAATGCGGCGCGGGCCTCATGCAGCGCGGCCTCGAAGGAATCCCGGCTGACGAACCCGTCGGGGAAATGCCGGCTGGACAGCGTCACGCAGCCAACGGGGGACGAAGCCGCGACGATCGCCTGGTGGTCCTTGCCGACGACGGACTCGGTCGATCCGCCGCCGATATCGATGACCAGACGCTTGCGGCCGTCGGTCGGCAGTTCATGGGCGACACCGAGATAGATCAGCCTGGCTTCCGTACGGCCGCTGATGATTTCGATCGGGGCGCCCAGTGCCTTCTCGGCCTGTGCCAGAAAGCGTTCGGTGCCGCTGGCGACGCGCAGCGTGCTGGTCGCCACTGCGCGCACGCGGTTGGCGGGAAAGAAGCGCAGCCGGCGTTCGAACGCCGTCAGTGCCGCCAGTGCGCGCTCGCGGGAATCCTCGTCGAGCGTGCCGTCGGCGCGCAATCCGCGCGCAAGACGCACGGTCTGCTTGTCGCTGCCGACCGGAACGATCCGGCGGCCCGTCAGCGAAGATTCGACACGCGCGATGAGCAGCCGGAAGCTGTTGGAGCCCAGGTCGACGACCGCCAGCGAGGGATCGGCCGGCATCGGCTCAGCCACCGCGGGCCAGACTGTCCGGCCGGAAGCTGTTGTCCATCTGGCTGATAATTGCGTCATTCGTTTTCATTTCCGGTCAGCGCCATGCCCGTCATCACCTGCATCGAGGATCTTCGCCGGCTCGCGCAACGCCGCGTGCCGCGCATGTTCTACGAATATGCCGATTCGGGCGCCTGGACCGAAACCACGTACCGCGAGAACGAGTCCGATTTTACGAGGATCAAGTTGCGGCAACGTGTCGCAGTCGACATTGATCAGCGATCCGTTGCCTCGACGATGATCGGGCAGCCGGTTTCGATGCCGGTCGCGCTGGCGCCCACCGGCCTGACCGGCATGCAGCATGCCGACGGCGAGATCCTGGCCGCGCGCGCGGCCGCGCAGGCCGGCGTGCCGTTCACGCTGTCCACGATGAGCATCTGTTCGATCGAGGACGTGGCCGAACACAGCAGCGCTCCGTTCTGGTTCCAGCTGTACGTGATGCGCGATCGCGATTTCATCCACCGGTTGATCGACCGTGCGCGCGTTGCCGGCTGCAGCGCGCTCGTGCTGACCCTCGACCTGCAGGTGATGGGCCAGCGGCACAAGGACATCCGCAACGGCCTGACCGCGCCGCCGCGCATGACGCTGGCCAACGTCGCCAATCTGATGACCCGGCCGCGCTGGTGCCTGAACATGCTGCGCACGCAGCGACGCACGTTCCGCAACATCGCCGGTCATATCGAAGGTCTCGACGATCTGCGCGCGCTGTCGTCCTGGACCAACCAGCAGTTCGACCCGACGCTGTCCTGGGACGACGTCAAGTGGATCCGTGACCGCTGGGGTGGCAAGCTGATCCTCAAGGGCATCCTCGATGCCGAAGACGTCGAACCGGCGATCGCCAGCGGCGCCGATGCGCTCATTGTCTCGAACCACGGCGGCCGTCAGCTTGACGGCGCGCTGTCGTCGATCCGCGCACTGCCGGCGATCGTCGACGCAGCCGGCGATCGCATCGAGGTGCATTTCGACGGCGGTGTGCGCTCGGGGCAGGATGTGCTCAAGGCCGTGGCCATCGGCGCGCGCGCCGTCTACATCGGACGCCCCTTCCTCTATGGGCTGGGCGCGATGGGCGAGAAGGGCGTGACGATGGCGCTCGAGATCATCCGCAAGGAACTCGACATCACGATGGGCTTCTGCGGCCGGCGCGACATCCGCGACGTCGACCGGTCGATCCTCGTTCCGGGCACCTGGACGTAAGTCGCCAGGACACTCGGCGTGCGCTGTCTCGAGGTGCGCTGTCGATCCGGGCGCGCCGTTCCAGCGGCGGATGATGGCATTTTCCGCTTGGAGTGCCCCTCCGGGATACGGGATACGTTCAGGCGATCCGTGGCTCCTTATTGCTGCAGGATCACGTTGCCGCGCAGGCTCACCGTGACGGTCGTACGTCCCTCCGCACCCGGCATCGGCACGGCTTCATCGGCCCGGGCGGCCATCATCGCGACCCGCGGCATCGGCCCGGCATCGGGCGGCAGGGAACTGCCGAGCGTGACTTCGCCGAATTCGTAGCCGCGAAAACCCATGGCCTGCACGGCCGCGTCGGCTTTCGCGCGGAAGACCCCGACCGCCTGTGCGATCAGTTCCTGTTCGGCTGCCAGGTGCGCTTCACGGCTGAGCTGGTAGCTCAGGGACTGGACGTTGAGCGTCGTCGCCAGTTCGCCCACGAGCGTATTGAAGGATTCCGACGGCTTGCCCGTGATCTGCAACGAGCCGCGCGTGCGCCAGCTGGTAATCCGGCCCTGCTGCCAGACCGGCTCGGTGCGGTAGCCCGAGGATTGCACCTCGACTTCGGCGGTCTTCTTCAGCCGCGCCAGTGCGGGCGCGAGCACACGGCTGACCTGTGACTGACTGACCGCCGGCTCCGCCGACTCCTGCTCGGCGTAGAGCACGGCGACGACGCGATCCTGGGTGACCTCGCGCGCCGCCGACGCTTCGAGGTTCAGGCGCGGGCGCAGATCGACCGGATGGCCTGCGGCGCCAGCCATCGTCTGGGCATGGGCAGTGCGCAGCAGCCCCTGTTCCGGCGGTGCGAGCAGGCATCCGGCGGCCAGGGCGCACGAAAGAGCGACTGCCGGCCTGGTCAGACGTTGAATGCGCTGCCTTTTCATGCCGGCATCCGGCGAAGGTGGCGGTTTTCGGTGTTTTTCATGATTTCTCCTCGACGTGCCTGCAGGCGAGTGTACGTCCTGGCGTGGGTACCAGTCGCGGGTTCGGCTCCAGGGTGACCCGGACTGGCGAAGTGGCCGGGACCCCGCAGACGAGTGGACTCGCCGAAGCGATGGCGCTGATCGCGCAGTGTGAACAACCGGTCTGAACGCCTCAGAGATGCTGTTCGCGCCAGGCGTGTACGTCCCGGGGACCGAGCGTCTGCTCACGCTGCGCGCTGACGGTCGCCGCCGTCACGGTTTCGTGTGTTGCATCCGGTGCCGCTTCGGCGCGCACGAAATTGACGATGGCGGCGATCTGTTCGTTTGACAGGTGGTCGAACGGCGGCATGCTCGAATCGAAGTGCTGTCCGTCGACCTCTATCGGTCCGTCGAGACCGTGCAGCACGACGAGAACCGGCAGCAGCGTGTCGTGACGCAGATCGCTGTTGTTGGCCAGTGGCGGTATGCGTCCGGGGTCGCCGCGGGCATCGGCACCGTGGCAGGCGGAGCAGTTGCGTTCGTAGAGCGTGCGCCCGTCCACCGCGGCCTGTGCGGTCGCTGTGCCGGAGGTCGCCGCCGCCGCGGTGGCGGGCGGCGGATTCGGGCCGAGCCAGGTCGACAGATAGTGCAGGATCTGTGCACGTTCGGCGTCGGGCAGCGTCAGGCCGTAATCGTGCATCGACTTCAGCACTGCATCCCACTGCGCCGGCATCAGCCCGGCCGAGTCGATGAGGTACTGCAGGTCGTGACAGGTGCGGCAGCGCGCGTAGACGAGATCGGCGCCGGGTCCGTCGGGCAGCTTGAGATCGGCCGCGTGCGCCGCCGAAGCGGTGACGGATCCGGCGCCGAGCGCGATCGCCAGTGCCAGCGCAAAAGTCAGCACCGAGCCCGACACCAGCGCGCCCAGCCGGCGCGCGCTGACGATCGCCGCCATCGCGACACCCGCACCGGTACCCCGGGGGGCGTCGAATGGGGCCGCCATGGCTCGTCGGGGCGTACGCACGAATCGCTCCGTCGCGCTACGCCACCTGGAAGGGCACCCGGTCGATCCCGTGCCAGTCCCAGCCGCCAGGATTCCAGGTCATCAGTCCGTCGGTGGGCTGCGTACGACCCCAGGCGTCGATGGCACGCACCCAGATCTCGTGCGCGCCGCTCGCCAACGCGATGTGCAACTGCCACGGGTGCCAGGCATACGGGCCGTCCGGTGCCTCGAATTCGGCGGCGTGCCAGCTCGCACCCTTGTCAAGCGAGATGCGAACTTCGCTGATCGGTACGACGCCATCGTTCCAGGCCACGCCGTGGATCGTGACGTCGCCGCTGCGCACGGTCTCGCCCGCCATCGGACCGAAAACCACACTCATGATGGCGAAGCCGTAGGTCGGGTCGCTGTTCTCCTGCGTGAGGTCCTGCGCCGTGAATTTTCCCGGCTCGACCGGCCGGTGCGGCATCCGGTACGTCTTCTGCATGAATGCGCTCGGCGTCTGCTCCGGATCGAGTGTCAGATCGGTGACCCACTTGACGTTCATGTTGCCGTAGAAGCCCGGAACGATCAGGCGTACCGGGCCACCATGCACCAGCGGGATCGGCTCGCCGTTCATGCGCAGTGCGAGGATCGCGTCATCCAGTTGCGGCGCATCGAGCGGAATGCTCTTGATCAGATCGGCACCGCCCGAAACCACCGGCACGTCGCGCCCGTTCGCCGTGAGATAGCGCACCTCGTTGCTCGGGTTCAATTCGAGACTGTCGAGCAGTGCGCGCACCGGCACGCCTTCCCAGGACAGATTGGCCATGCCGCCGTGCTGCCAGCCCGAACCGGGCGTCTTCGCCTTGTCCCAGTAGTATGAACGCCCGTTGCCGGCGCACTGCATGACCGACGTGCGTTGCACCATCGGCATGCGCTGCAGATCCGCCATCGTCACCGTCTTCGGGCGCTGGACGAGCCCTCCGACGCGAATGCGCCACTGCTCGATCATCGTCTGCGGCGCCGGATCGATCGTCGCGTGCCAGGCGTTTTCACCCGAGACCGGGAAATGCATGCGCGTATACGCGATTTCCTTGGATGTACGCATCGACGTCCGCAATGCAGCGAGCGGCGTCTCCATCACGCCCAGCTTCGCGTTGTGCACGATCATCTTCGCGCTCTTGCCGTGGATGATCGAGTCGACGGACGCCGTCTCGGCCGCCAGCGCACTGCGCAGGAACGGCGAATCGGGAAAGTGGACGAGACCGGCGGCTCCTGCGGCGCCGGCCAACTGGAGAAATGAGCGGCGATCGATGATTCTCATGACGTGTCTCCTCCGGTTCGGTCGGATCGAGAACCCAGTCTAGAGACGCGCCGGAACGCTTCGCTCAGTACATATGCCGCGGTTGTATGTATGTTGGGAGCCATGTTTCCCTTGCTTCCGTCTTGTTCGGGGGGGCGGGGCTGTTACAGCTCCCGCGTGATCTTGTCGCGTTTCCCGGGTGGATCCATCTGAAGCCGGTTCGCTACGGACAGTCCATTCGGAGTGCCGCGGCCGTTGCCTGAATGGCATCCAGTTGTGCGAGCAGCTGGTTCAGCTCCTCGTCACTGAACAGCTTGTCCGGACCTGTGGGCGCGATGTCGGTGAAGGGCGACTCGTACAGCACGCCCTTGTCTACAAGACCGCGAGTCGCCAGATGCTCGATGATCATGTCGACGAACTCCACCCGGACTGGAGAAAGGCGAACTGGCTCATGCCTGGCCGAACTCCGCACACAGATCCGTCAACGACATTGCCGTCGTTTCGCTGTCCAGCGGGAATGCTTCCGTGCCACCGTACACGACGAAGCGGCGTTCCGGTTGCACCGTTTCGCAGGCAGCGTGAAATCCCCGCTCGAGTTTCGGGGCCAGCGAGCGCTTGATCTCGATTGCCCACGGCTGGCGACGCCCCGGAAGCTGCACCAGCAGATCCAGTTCTGCTCCGGCGGCGGTACGGTAAAACCAGGCTTCGGTGCCTGCCGGCGCGGACGCCAGCAGCGACTCGATCGCCATGCCCTCCCAGCTTCCCCCTGCCACCGGGTGGCCAAGCAGCGCCTCCAGTCCCCCGATGCCAAGCAGCGCATGTACCAGGCCGCTGTCGCGCACGTAGACCTTGGGCGACTTCACCAGCCGTTTGCCGACGTTCGCATGCCAGGGCGCCAGGCGTCGCACCAGCAGCAGGTCCACCAGCAGGTCGAGATAGGAGGCTACCGTCTTGCCATCCACGCCCAGTGACCGGGCAAGGGCAGCCGCATTCAGCAGGCCGCCCTGCTGGTGCGCCAGCATCGTCCAGAAGCGGCGCAGCGTTTCGGCGGGGATGCGCGGCCCCAACTGTGGCACGTCGCGTTCCAGATAGGTGCGGATGAAATCACGGCGCCAGCGCAGGCTCACGGCATCGTCGCGGGCCAGATAGCTGTCTGGAAAGCCGCCGCGCACCCACAGGGTGTCCAGCATCTCGCGCGGCAGCTCGCCGGCTGTGAATGGCGTCAGCTCAAGATAACGTATGCGTCCGGCAAGTGATTCACTCGACTGCCGCAGCAGTTCCAGCGAGGCCGAGCCCAGCACCAGGAAGCGGCCGGTACGCCGGTTCGCGCGCCGACCCACATCGATCAGGCCGCGCAGTGTCTTGAACAGTTCCGGCACGCGCTGGATCTCATCCAGAACCACCAGCTTGCCGGCGTGCTGGCTCAGGTACAGTTCGGGCTCTGCCAGCCTGACCCGGTCTGCGGGCGACTCAAGGTCGAGATACAGAGACGGCCGCGTCTCGGCGATGGCATGAGCCAGTGTGGTCTTGCCCACCTGGCGCGGTCCCAACAGCGCCACCGCGGGCATTTCCTTGAGTGCCGCCAGGACTTCCGCATGTAGGTTACGCCTTAACATGCGTGCAATTATGGAGTGTTACTCCATGAATGCAAGGATGATTTGCCGGATTCCGAGGGATGGAATTGCGTCACGCATGCGCAAGTACCTTGGCGACGCCCTCTTCCCGGAGCACCGGGTACACAAGGCGGCGCTGGATATTGATATCTCGTGACCAGACACCACTCAGGTCGCCCACCAGTTTTTCGCACGGCGGTGGGTTCTGGAACTGCCGGCAAAAGGCGGGTTGGCAATGCCGCCCGACCAGAAGGCGTTCCAGATGCTGTCGATCTGTGACTTGAGGGTTCCCGTGATCGCGTTGGCCGTTTTCCTGTCCGCCGTAACGGGCGCGTATGGTCAGTGAGGGATGAGACGAAGGATCATCGCGTCTGACGTCAATCACACGTTGAACCGGAAATGCAGCACGTCGCCATCGCGCACGACGTAGTCCTTGCCTTCCAGCCGCAGCTTTCCTTTCTCTTTCGCCCCAGCCTCGCCGCCGAATGCGATGAAGTCGTCGTAGGCGATGGTTTCGGCGCGGATGAAGCCGCGTTCGAAGTCGGTGTGGATGACGGCGGCCGCCTGCGGCGCGGTGGCGCCGGTGCGCACGGTCCAGGCGCGCACTTCCTTGACGCCGGCGGTGAAGTAGGTCTGCAGGCCGAGCAGGGTGTAGGCGGCGCGGATGACGCGGTCGAGGCCGGGTTCGTTCATGCCCATGTCGGCGAGGAAGACGGCCTTGTCTTCGTCGGACATGTCGGCGATTTCAGCTTCGATGGCGGCGCAGACCGGCACGACGACCGAGTTTTCGCTTTCGGCGTGCTGGCGCACGGCGTCCAGGTGCGGGTTGTCGGCGAAGCCGTTTTCGATGACGTTGGCGACGTACATCACCGGTTTGGCGGTGAGCAGGAAGAGCGGCTTCAGCAACGCCTTTTCCTCCTCATAGAGGTCCAGGGCGCGCACCGGCCGGGCCTGGTCGAGGGCAGCCTGGCATTTTTCGAGGACGTCGACCAGGCGTGCGGCTTCCTTGTCGCCGCCCGAGCGGGCAACCTTGCTGTAGCGGTTCAGCGCCTTCTCGACCGTGGCCAGGTCAGCCAGTGCCAGTTCGGTGTCGATGATGCCGATGTCGTGCAGCGGGTCGATGCGCCCGCCGACGTGCACGATGTTCGGGTCTTCGAAGCAGCGTACGACGTGCGCGATCGCGTCGGTTTCGCGGATATGGGCGAGGAACTGGTTGCCCAGACCTTCGCCGCGCGAGGCGCCTTCGACGAGGCCGGCGATGTCGACGAATTCCATCACGGCCGGCACGGTGCGCTGCGGCTTGACGATCTCCGACAGTGCGACGAGCCGCGGGTCGGGGATTTCGACGATGCCGACGTTCGGCTCGATCGTGCAGAACGGGTAGTTTTCGGCGGCGATGCCGGCTTTGGTCAGGGCATTGAAAAGCGTCGACTTGCCGACGTTCGGCAGGCCGACGATGCCGCAGCGCAGGCTCATGGCGGTTCCTCGGGATCGGGGGCCGCATTCTAACCGTCCCGCTGCCCCCGGCGCTCTCGCGGAGCGCGGGTCCGCGAGTGTCTGTTAATGTCTGCAATGATTCATTGCCATTTGCATCGGCACGGGCGAATGCTTACGCTGCCGGCATGCCGGTCGTGCTTGATGGAAAGCTCGTGGTCGCCCTGTCTTCGCGGGCGGTGTTCGATTTCGAGGAGGAAAACCTCGTTTTCGAGCAGGGTGACGATGCCGCCTATATGGCCATGCAGCGCGAGCGGCTGGCGCAGTACGCGCCGCCTGGCGTTGCGCATGCGCTCGTGCGCAAGCTGCTGCGCCTGGATCCACCGGATTGTCCGGAAGCACAGCGGCGCGTCGAGGTCGTCGTCGTTTCGCGCAATGATCCGGTCAGTGGCCTGCGGGTCTTTCGTTCGGCGGCGCACAGCGGCCTCCGGCTGGAGCGTGGCGTGTTCACGCGGGGGCGTGCGCCCTGGCGCTATCTGGCGCCGCTGAAGGCGAATCTCTTCCTGTCGGCCAACGGGGATGATGTCGCCGCAGCGCTGGCCGCCGGCATTCCGGCGGCGCGCGTGTATCCGCATTCGGTGCGGGCGTCGGAATCGCATCCCGACGAGATCCGCATTGCGTTCGACGGCGATGCCGTGCTGTTTTCCGACGAGTCCGAGCGCGTCTTTCGCGAGAACGGGCTCGACGCCTTCCAGCAGCACGAGGCCGAGCGGGTGGCCTGTCCATTGCCGCCGGGGCCGTTCAAGCCGCTGCTCGAGGCGCTGCATCGCCTGCAGCACGACGACAGCGGGGCCGGCCAGTGTTCCATACCGGACGCGCCCGTACCCGTGCAGATCCGTACCGCGCTGGTCACGGCGCGCAGTGCGCCGGCGCACGAACGCGCAATCCGCACGCTGATGGACTGGGGCATCGAGATCGACGAGGCGATGTTTCTCGGCGGCCTGGAGAAGGGCCCGTTCCTGCACGAGTTCGAGCCGGATTTCTTCTTCGACGACCAGACCGGTCACTGCGAGTCGGCGGCCCGTTTCGGGCCGGCGGGCCATGTTCCGGCCGGGGTGGCCAACACCGCCTGACGGCACTTTGTCGTCCGGCTACGCGGCACTCCCGTGCCGGCGCCGCTTCGGCTGCAGAATCGTTCCGGTGCACTGCGGCGCGCCGCAGTGGCAGGCCCAGATCCGCTTCATGGCCGCGGTATGCGGCACATCGAGCACGATGCCGTAGTTGTAGGTCAGCTCTTCGCCGCCTGCGATCGGCCGGATCGATTCGATCACGATGCGGTCGCGGCGCGGATCGCCGCCGGCGTCCTCGAGCAGCACCGCCTCGCAGTTCGGGTCGCAGCTGTGGTTGATCCAGCGTGCGCTGTTGCCTTCACGGTTGCCGTCGATCACGTAGTGTTCGTTCAACGTGAAGAGAAAGGTGTGTCCACTGTCGGCGTCGCCGCCGTACTGGCTGTCGCTTTGTGCCTGCGTGAGCAGACGCCCCCTGTATTCGATCAGGCGGGTGCCGGCCGGAATGTCGATGCTCGCGAAGACGCCATTGCCGTGGATGGCGGAACGGCGCGTGACGATGCGGCGCATGGCCTCAGTTCCGGCTGTGCAGCTGCTGCATCGCCGCTTCGGGATCGCCGCCGACGAGCAGCGGCAGCGCGTCCAGCGCGTGCGTCATCGCTTCGTCGATCTGCTGGCGCTGCTCGCGTCCGGGCCGCTGCAGGACGAAGGCGATGACTTCCTGTGCCAGCCCGAGGCTGCGCGGGTGCCCGATGCCCAGCCGCAGGCGCCAGAAATTCGTGCTGCCCAGTTGCGCCTGGATATCGCGCAGGCCGTTATGGCCGGCGTGGCCACCGCCCTGCTTGAATTTCGCCTGACCGGGCAGCAGGTCGAGCTCATCGTGCACGACGAGAATCTGCGCCGGTTCGATCCGGTAGAACCGGGCCAGCGCGACGACGGCCAGACCGGAGCGGTTCATCCAGGTCATCGGTTGCAGCAGAAACACGTTTTCCGTGCCGATGCGCGCCCGCGCGGTCAGACCATGGAATTTCGCTTCGCGCGTCCAGTCGGCACCGTGCGCACGCGCGAGTTCGTCGACGAACCAGAAGCCGGCATTGTGCCGATCCTGTTCGTGCTCGGCGCCGGGGTTGCCCAGCCCGGCAATCAGGCGGATGGCCGTCATGCCGTGCGCGCTCCGGGAATCGGTGCCGGCGGCAGGTCGGCGGCTTCGATGACCGCCGGGAAACGCTGGCGCAGCAGCAGCCAGGCGGCCAGTCCGATGCCGAGCATGGCCAGCGAGGTGGCCGCCAGGCCGACGGTCGAATGCATGACCGCCGGCGCGATCACGCCGGCGACGAGGCCGTTGGCAAAGCTGGCGACAACCGCCTGCAGCGACGAGGCCATGCCGCGCCGCTGCGGAAAGAGATCCAGCACCATCAGCGTGACGACCGGCACGTTCAGGGCCCAGCCGAAGGCGAAGATGGCGATCGGCGGAATCGCCCACCAGGCCTGCGCGTCGAACAGCAGGTTGGCGCCGAGATTGAGCACGCCGATGACGAACATGACCGTGAAGCCCCAGCGGATCTGCCGGGGCGGCGAGATCCGTCCGGCCAGCCGGCCGCTCAGCCAGGCGCCCAGCATCGTGCCGCTGATCGTGAAGCCGAAGAACCAGAAGAACTGCGTCGGGCCGAAGCCCAGGTGCGTGCCGAGGAATTCCGGTGCCGACAGCACGTACAGGAACATGCCGTTGAACGGCACGCCGCTGGCCAGTGCCAGCAGCAGGAAACGCGCATCGGAGAGGAGCTGGTAGTAGCCGCGCGCCAGCGGCTGCACGCGAAACGGCTGCCGGTCGGCATGGGCGAGCGTTTCCGGCAGCCAGCGCCAGTTCGACAGCAGCAGTGTCGTGCCGCCCAGGGCGAGGAACCAGAAGATGCCGCGCCAGTCGACGTGCACGAACAGCCAGCCGCCGATGATCGGCGCGATCGCCGGCGCGACGCCGAAGAAGATCGTCACCTGCGACATCACGCGCTGCGCTTCGTCCGGCGGAAAGATGTCGCGGATCATCGCGCGCGACACGACGATGCCGGCGCCGGTGGACAGACCCTGCAGCAGGCGGAAGAAGATGAGCCAGCCGATCGTCGGCGACAGCGCACAGCCGACCGATGCCAGCGTGAAGATGCCCACGCCCCAGAGCACGACCGGACGGCGGCCGAAACTGTCGGCCAGTGCGCCATGAAAGAAATTCATGAACGCATAGCCGAACAGGTAGACCGACAGCGTCTGCTGCATCTGCAGCGGGGTGGCGTCCAGCGATTGACGGATGCCGGCGAAGGCCGGCAGGAAAGTGTCGATCGAGAACGGACCGAGCATCCCGAGCGTGGCCAGCAGGATGGCCAGCGCCCAGCGCGGCGCGGTCCACAGGTGTCTGGCGTCGGGATTCATCGGGAGCCGCCGCCCGCGGCGGCCACGGGGGGCGGGTTCGTCACGGTTTTCGTGATGCCGTACGGATGGGCCTCAGGCACCCTCGGATGCAGCGCCGTCGGCGGTGCCGTCCGTGGGTTCTTCCGCAGCTTCCGGCACGGTTGCCGTCACGAGCACCGGGTTCTCGCCGGCCAGCAGGGTCGGTGTGACCCCTTCCGGGAGTGCAATCTCGCTCAGATGCACCGACTTGCCGGCTTCGAGCCGGGACAGGTCGACCTCGATCGAGCTGGGCAGTGCGCCCGGCAGGCAGCTGACCTCGATTTCCGTCAGCACGCGACCGATGATCGCCGAGCTGAGCTTGACCGCCGGCGAGAGTTCCTCGTTCACGAAATGCAGCGGTACCTTGATCGTGATCTTCACGTCGGCGGCCACGCGCAGGAAGTCGACGTGCAGCACCTGCTGTCGGTATGGGTGCCACTGCACGTCCCGCAGCAGGACCGAGGTGTGCTCGCCGCCGATTTCCAGGTCGAGGATCGACGAGTGGAAAGCTTCCACCCGCAGGGCGTGGTAGAGCGGGTTGTGTTCGATCGAGATGGGCAGCGCTTCGCCACCGGCCCCGTAGACGATTCCGGGCACATGGCCCGTACGTCGCAGGCGGCGGCTCGCACTCGATCCCTGCTCCTGACGAATTTGTGCAACGACTTTCATCGTTTTCCTTCCTGTCGATGCCCTGCATCCGCGACCAGATGACGGGCTGGTTAACCGGCATGCGCCGGAATTGCGAGCAACGGCGGCAATCCGGGACGGGGATCACGCCATGTCGGCGCGATCCGTGTCCGTCTCCTGCATGCCTGCCCGTTTCTCTCCTGAATCCGGAATCTTCGCTGCCCACCGGCGCGCCTTGCGGGCCTGCGGCCGACGGCGCCGGACGTTTCTGCTAATCGACGAACAGGGACGACACCGAATCGCCACGGCTGATGCGCAGGATCGTCTCGGCGAGCAGTTGCGCGCACGACAGTGCCCGTATGCGCGCACAGGCCTCGGCCTCGGGCGACAACGGGATCGTGTCGGTGACGATCAGTTCGTCGAGGGCCGAGTTGGCGACCCGCGCGACCGCGCCGCCCGAGAGCACGGCGTGCGTGCAGTAGGCGACGACGCGGCGCGCACCGCGCTCCTTCAGTGCCGCGGCACCCTTGACCAAGGTGTTCGCGGTATCGACGATGTCGTCGATGATGACGCAGGTGCGATCCCTGACGTCGCCGATGATGTTCATGACCTCGGCGACATTCGCCTTCGGGCGGCGCTTGTCGATGATCGCCAGATCCGAGTCCAGGCGCTTGGCCAGTGCGCGCGCGCGCACCACGCCTCCGACGTCCGGCGAGACGACGATCGGGTCGGGGAACTGCTGCTTGTGCACGTCGGCCAGCAGCAGCGGCGCGGCGTAGACGTTGTCGACCGGGATGTCGAAGAATCCCTGGATCTGTTCGGCGTGCAGGTCCATCGTCAGCAGACGATCGATGCCGGCCGTCTGCAGCATGTTGGCCACGAGCTTGGCCGTGATCGCGACGCGCATCGAGCGCACCCGGCGATCCTGGCGGGCGTAGCCGAAATATGGCAGTGCGGCGGTGATGCGTCCGGCCGAGGCGCGCCGCAGCGCGTCGACCATGACGAGCATCTCCATCAGCGTCTCGTTGCTCGGTGCGCAGGTCGACTGTACGACGAAAACGTCCTTGCCGCGGACGTTCTCGAGAATCTCGACCATGACCTCGCCGTCGGAGAAACGCCCGACCGTGGCCTTGCCGAGATGGATGTACAGGTTGCGTGCGATGTCGGCGGCCAGCAACGGGTTGGCATTGCCGGTGAAGATCATCAGACCTTCGGGATCGACGAGATCGCTGTTGCGGCGGTAGCCGTGCACGGTGAGTTGTTCCGCTAGAGAATCTGGCTGGGGAGGAAGGATTCGAACCCTCGCATGCCGGAATCAAAATCCGGTGCCTTAACCAACTTGGCTACTCCCCAGTGGTCCGGTGTCATCGGCAATCTCCGGGAACGGAATCCCGGGCCTGCCTGCCGAGCCCCGCGCTTGCGCGCGTTCGTGACGCCACGCGTGATGCTGTTCGTGGCGTCTTACGACTGCAGCCGCCGCGTCGCGAAGCCGGACTCCGCGACGAACGGATCCTCGCGAAGCGGATGACGCTCGAGCGAACGAACCGCGAACACCCTGCCCGGCACGTCATGCTGCAGACGCTGCCGGAGCCGTTCGGCAACCGTCTCGTCCGGCACGGGGCAGAACACACAGGCACCCGACCCGCTCATGCGCGCCAGACGCCCGTCTGCGCCTTCCGTGTCGGCGGCATCGCGCAAGCGCTGCAGTGCCTCCGCCACGACCGGCCAGCCGGATACGACCACCGATTCGAGTTCGTTCTCTCCGTTCAGGACGAACCGTCCCCGCGAAGAACCCGGAATTTTCGACGGTTTGGAGCGTTCTGTCAAACCGGCGGACCGTACGATTCCCGGACCGGAGGCGGCGCCGAGGCGGGCAAACACCTCCCGGGTGGAAATCCTGACCGGCGGGACGACGACGACATACCACGAGAGTTCGTGTCCGACGGTCGTGAGCGCTTCGCCGATGCCGCGTGCGAAGGCCCGGCGACCGTAGAGGAAGAACGGCACATCGGCACCGAGTTGCACGGCCAGCGACCGCAGTTCGTCCGGCGGCAACGCCAGGCGCCACAACCGGTTCAGGCCCAGCAGCACCGTGGCCGCATCCGAGCTGCCGCCGCCCAGTCCGGCGCCGTCCGGGATGTACTTGCGCACGGTGATGTCAACGCCAGCGACACCAGCGACACCAGCCGGCGGGCGTCCGGGTCCGCTGGCGCGTTCGCGCGCGTATCGAGACAGCAGGCGTGCCGCCCGGACCGCCAGATCATCGTCGGCGGCCCAGTCGCCGGACGGTGCGGTGAGCCGGATCACATCGTCGTCGCGCAGACGCAGATCGATGCGGTCGGCAAGATCGACCAGCTCAAAAATGGTTTCCAGCAGGTGATATCCGTCCGCGCGCCGGCCGGTGACGCGCAGGAACAGGTTGAGCTTGGCCGGGGCCGGCAGGTCGCGCAGTTCGCGCAGTTCGCGCAGTCTCCCCGCGGTCGGCGCGTCGCGCCGCGGATCGCTGCGGCCGGCCTTCATCGCCCGCCGTCCGGGCCGAGCCAGGCCGCCCGATCGACGACCAGGCGCAATTCGATTCGCTGCGCGGCCTGCGTCGCATTTTCCGGCTGAGCCGGCCACTGCAGCGCGAGCCGGCGCGGGCCGCTGTCCGTGAACGCATCGAAGCGCACGAACCAGCCGTTGTCGATGCCCGCAGTCGGTCGGCCGCCGTCGAAGCGCTCCGGTTGCGCGATCCGGCCGGACAGCCAGCGCGGCAGATCGGCGAGCGGAATCCGCCAGCCGAATACCTGCTCGGTCAGCGCATCGGCGCTCGCGGCGCTGTGGCGCGAGCCGTCGTCGAGCACCAGGGCGGTTTCGTGCGGATCGATCGTGACCCGGGCGATCGTCTGTCCAAGCGGCGAGGTCAGATCGAGAACCGAGTGGCGGTCGCGTGCGAGCAGTTCGAAGCGTCCGCTGGCGTGCTCCTCGCCCTGTTGGTAGCGGTTTGCGGACCAGGTGACGGCAAAACGCCCGCTCCAGAAGTCCGGTGCCGTCGACGGCGCAGTGGCCACGGGTGGCGTCGGGCTCGCGCAGGCCGCGACGAGGGCGCCGGCGACGAGCATGGCGCCGCACAGCCGCCGGCGGGTGTCGCCATGCGGCCGCACTGCGTGCTGCGTTCGCGTGATCCGCCTCACGGGTCGCTGCGCAATCTCGCGCGCGTCTCGTTCAGCACCCGGTTGTCCGGCTCGTCCCGGGCCGCCCGGTCCCAGATTTCACGCGCTTCGTCCAGGCGGCCGGCCTGCCACAGCGCTTCGCCCAGGTGGGCGCCAATCTCGGCTTCAGGCTCCAGTGCCCAGGCTTTCTCCAGCTGTTCGATCGCGGCATCGATGCGGCCCCGGCGAAACAGGACCCAGCCCATGCTGTCGAGGATCTGCGCATTGTCCGGTTGCAGCGACAGCGCCTTTTCGATCAGCTCCTGCGCCTCTTCGAGCCGCTGGCCACGATCGGCCAGCGAGTAGCCCAGTGCATTGTAGGCATGGGCGAAGTCGGGGCGCAGCGACATGATCCGGCGCAGGCTCTTCTCCATGGCATCGAGGTGCTCGATCCGTTCGGCCGCCATCGCGTGGTCGTACAGCAGTTCGATATTTTCCGGCGCGCGCTGCAGCGCTCGCGTCAGGACTTCGAACGCTTCCTGCGGATGACCGGTTTCGCGCAGGATCAGGGCTTCGGCGGCACTCAGGCGCGCACGCGTGCGTGCATCGGGTGCGGCGGCGGTGCGCAGCAGGGCGCGGGCCTGCTCCAGATGTCCGCTTCGTGCCGTCAGCAGCGCGCGTCTGGTCAGCGCCGGCACGAACTGCTCGCCGCGGTCGACGCGCGCATACCAGTCGATGGCTTCCTGTGTTCGTCCGGCCTCTTCGGCCAGCTGGCCCATGAACAGCCAGGCCGGCGTGTTGTCGCGGACCACGCTGTCGGGCAGTGCCAGATAACGGCGCAGCTGGCTTTCGGCCTCTTCCGGCTGCTTCATCTGCCAGGAAAGCTGCGCCAGCGACAGCAGGATCGTCGGGTTGTCGGGCGCCTGGCCAAGCAGGATCTCGAACTGTTCGCGCGCCGCCGCGGGTTCGTCGCCGGTCGCCAGGATCCGGGCCAGGGCAAAGCGTACGTCGAGGTTCTCCGGCGAGTGTTCGAGAAAGCGCCGCAGCAGATCGGCAGCGCGCTCGGCCCCGTCGGCGCCGGTCGTGAGGTGACGGGCGACCAGAAGGGCGGCACGCGCGTTTTTCGGATCGAGTTCCAGTGCGGCCTGTGCCTCGTCGGACGCGCGCGCATCATCGCCGCTGGCATGCGCCATGTTTGCCAGTGCCAGGCGCGCCGCCACGTTACCGGCGTCGCCTGCGGCCAGCCGCTCCAGCAGCGAAAAGGCGGCTGTCCGGTCTGGTGCGCGCATCAGCTCGCGTGCGATGCTCTCCCAGACGGCAGCCCGCTCGTCCGCGCCGGCCGCCTGCGCGAGATGGCCGCGCAGCAGCGGCTCGGCTTCGTCGAGCCGCCCGGTGCTGAGGAAGAGTGCCTCCAGCGTTCGTGACGGCAGCGATGCGTCCGGAACCAGTTCGTGCCAGAGCCGTGCCGCGCGGATCGCGTCCTCGAGCGCATGCACGGACAGGTACAGCTCCGTCGCCCGCCGCGCCAGACGCGGGTCGCGGGTCTGCCTGGCGAGCGTGAGAAAGGTGGCCGCGGCATCGGCGCCGGCGCCACGCTGTGCGGCGATTTCGGCGGCGAGCAACTGGTACATCAGTTGCGGGTCCATTTCCACCGCCGGCAGGGCGGCCAGCGTCGCCTCGTCGGATTCCCCGGCTTCGGGCCCCGGCTCCGTCCCGTCTTCCGCGCTGTCGGATGGTGCCGCCGCGATCGGCGCGCTGTCCGCTGCAGGTGCCTCGCCGGAGGGGGGGCCGGGCTGCGGCGGCAACGGCGAACAGGCCGTGATCAGCAGCGTCGCCAGAGTGGCGACCAGGGCGCCGGACATGGCTTCGCCCGCACGCGCGCAGGCACGACGCGGGAAGGGGAATCTGCGCGGCAGGCGCCTGTCGGCTGCGGCGGCGGGAGAAAGGCCGTGGCTTGACGGGATGCCTTTTGCCGCACAGGCGCCTCGGTGTTGCCGCGGACTGGTCTTTGTCATCGGGTGATACGCTCGGCTGTCCGGGTTTCGAGAATACCCGATGCTTTCCCGCAGTGCTGGAACCCTGTGAGCGATGCCTGAGCTACCCGAAGTCGAGATCGTCCGGCGCGGGCTTGAACAACGTCTGAACGGGCGTCGCCTGCATCGGGTACAGGTGCGCGAGCCGGGTCTGCGCTGGCCCGTGCCGGAGACGATCGCATCCCGTCTGCCGGGAGCCTCCCTGCGGGCGGTTGTGCGCCGGGGCAAATATCTGCTGCTCGATTTCGGTCACGGCTTCCTGATCGTTCATCTCGGCATGTCCGGACATTTCCGTTTCCTGGAGTCGGGCCAGCAGACGGAGCCGGATCGGCATGACCACATCGATTTCGAGTTCGAGCACGGTCTGCTGCGGTATCACGACCCGCGTCGCTTCGGTGCCATTCTCTGGCACGAGGCCACGGCCGGGCCGGTACTGGCACATCCACTGCTGCGTGCGCTGGGCGTCGAGCCGCTCTCGCCGGATTTCGATGCGCCGACGCTGCATCAGGCCCTGCGCGCGCGCCGGACCGGAATCAAGTCGGTGCTGCTCTCCGGCAGGGTCGTCGTCGGCGTCGGCAATATTTACGCCTCGGAGAGCCTGTTTCGTGCCGGCATCCGGCCGGTGACGCCTGCCGGCACGCTGTCGAGGCCGCGCTGCGGGCGTCTGGTCACGTCGATTCGTGCCGTCCTCACCGAAGCCATCGAATGCGGCGGCAGCAGCCTGCGCGATTTCGTTGCCAGCGACGGTGCGGCCGGCTGCTATCAGGCGGTCACGCGTGTCTACGGGCGCGCCGGCCAGCCGTGCCGCCAGTGCGGCGCGACGGTGCGGATGATCCGCCAGCAGGGGCGTTCGACCTTCTTCTGCCCGCGCTGCCAGCGTTGAGAACGACGACGCAAAGCCGCGCACGATCGACAGCCGCCGGCATCGCAGCGCGCCTGGTTGCCTGGCAGCAACGCCATGGCCGCCACGATCTGCCCTGGCAGGGCACGCGCGATGCCTACCGGATCTGGCTGTCGGAAATCATGCTGCAGCAGACGCGGGTGAGTACGGTCATCCCGTATTTCGAGCGTTTCATTGCACGTTTTCCGACGCTTGCCGCACTGGCCGAGGCCGGGGAAGAAGAGGTGCTCGCGCTGTGGAGCGGGCTGGGCTATTACAGTCGGGCACGCAATCTGCTGCGCTGCGCGCGCGAGGTGATGGCCGTGCACGGGGGTGTTTTCCCTAGCGAGCCCGCCGTTCTGCAGCACCTGCCCGGCATCGGACGTTCGACCGCGGCGGCGATCGCGGTTTTCGTCTGGGGGCGGCGCGCGGCCATCCTCGATGGCAACGCGCGTCGGGTGCTGGCACGCTGGGCCGGCGTCGATGAACCGGTGTCACGGCCGGACGTGCAGCGGACCCTGTGGGAGCTGGCCGAGCGCGAGTTGCCGCAGACGTCGGTCGAGGCCTACACCCAGGGCCTGATGGATCTGGGCGCCAGCGTGTGCACCCGGAGCAGACCGTCCTGCGGCTCATGCCCGCTGGCCGACGATTGCGTCGCGCTGGGTACCGGACGCACCGGCGTCATCCCGGTGGGTCGGGTGCGCGGTCCGCTGCCGGTGCGGGAATCCATCTGGCTTGTCGTACGCCGGTCCGGCACGATTCTGCTGGAGAAACGACCGGCGCCGGGCCTGTGGGGCGGCCTGTGGAGTCTGCCGGAAGCGACCGCCGCGTCCCGCGCCGTGCTGGTGGACGAGATCCGGCAGCGTTTCGCACTGGATGTCGAGGAATGCGGTGTGCTCGAACCGGTCGAGCATGCATTCACGCATTTCCGCCTGCATGCCCGACCCATGCTGTTCGAGTCACGCCGTGGGGGTGATGTGGATGTGTCGTCTGGCGCCGTGTCGTCCGGCCTGTGCTGGCTCGCGCCGGATCAGGCGGAAACCGCCGCCTTGCCGGCAGCCGTCAAGACCCTGCTGAAGACGCTGGCCTGACGATCCGTGCGGCCGCGCGGATCATGGTGAAACGCAGAGCGGCTTCATCGTTCCGGATGTTTCCGGATCGGACCACAAGCGGCTCATTCACCGCCGGGTCCAGGCCGGGCTGCCGCCGGCAGGGAGCGGTGGCGCACGAGCACCTGCTCGAAGCTGCGGAAACGCCGCGCCAGTTCCTCGACGCAGTAGACCGAGCGGTGCTGGCCGCCGGTGCAGCCGATCGCAATCGTCAGATAGCTGCGGTTCTCGAGAATGTAGTGCGGTAGCCAGGTCTTCAGGAAGGCCGCGACGTCGCCGATCATCTGCTGGACCGATGGAATCGACTGCAGGAATCCGGCCACTTCGGCATCCCGGCCGGTCAGCGGGCGCAGTGCCGGCGTGTAGTACGGATTGGGCAGACAGCGCACGTCGAAGACCAGATCGGCGTCGAGCGGGACGCCGTGCTTGTAGGCGAACGACTCGAAGACGATCGTCATCGAGGCGCGATCGGCACCGGCCACGTCGCGCACCCAGGCGCGCAGCGCGTTCGGATGCATGTCGCTCGTATCGAGCGTCAGGCCGAGACTCTCGAGCGGCGACATCAGTTCGCGTTCGAGCTGGATGGCTTCAGTCAGCGTCGGGGTTTCACGGTCGGCACGCTTGCGCAGGGACAGCGGATGGCGCCGGCGGGTTTCCGAATAGCGTTGCACGAGCGTGTCGGTGCGTGCATTCAGGAACAGCACCTTGACGTCATGGCCCTGTTGCGCCAGCGCAGTCAGCACCTGACGCAGGTCACTGACGGAATCGCCGCTGCGCGCGTCCACCGACACCGCCACCCGGGTATGGCCGCTGTCGCGCAGCGAGGCGATCGCTCCGGCCAGCAGGCACGACGGCAGGTTGTCGATGCAGAAATAACCGTCGTCTTCCAGGATGCGGGTAGCCACCGTCTTGCCCGAACCCGAAATTCCGGTGATCAGTACGACGTGCATCGGATCAGGATTCCATCATCCGGCGCTGCCTGGCGAGAAAGTCGCCGGTCGTGTCGAAGCCGCGCAGTTTCAGGATCGTGCTGCGCACGGCTGCTTCGGTCAAGACCGCCAGGTTGCGGCCCGCAGCCACCGGAATGACCACTTTCGGGATCGGCAGGCCGAGCACTTCCTCGCTCAACGCCTCCAGCGGCAGGCGTTCGTGTTCGGTGTCGAGCGAACTGCGCCGGTCCAGGTGGACGATCAGCTTGAGCGTCATCTTGCGGCGCATCGCTGCCTCGCCGAAGATCGTGCGGATGTCAAGCAGGCCCAGGCCGCGTACTTCGAGCAGGTCGCGCAGCAGCGGCGGGCAGCGGCCTTCGATCGCATGCGGCGCAATCCGTGCGAGTTCGACCACGTCGTCGGCGACCAGGCCGTGGCCGCGGCTGACGAGTTCGAGCGCCAGTTCACTCTTTCCCAGCCCGGATTCGCCGCTGATGAGCACGCCGGTGCCCAGCACGTCCATCAATACGCCGTGCTTCGTGCACGACGGCGCGATGGCCTTGGTCAGGTAGGCGCGCAGGGATTCGATGACCCGGGCGGCCGGGAGCGGGCATCCGATGACGGGCAGATCGTCGTCACGGGCGGCCTCCAGCAGCGCCGGCGGCGCATCCAGGCCCTCGGCGAGAATCACGGCAGGCGGCCGGCCGCGGATCAGTCCGGTCATCAGGGACTGGCGCTGCCCCTCGTCCAGCCGTTCGGTATAGCGGTATTCCGCCTGACCGAAGACATGGATCCGGTTCGGATGGATCAGGTTCAGGTAACCGACGAGATCGGCCGGTTCGATCGATCCGGGCGTGGCGGTCCGCGAACTGCCCGCCTCACCGGCCAGCCAGCGCAGGCCGAGTTCCTCGTGGTTCTGGTCGAACAGGGTGCGAACCGATACGCTCATCGCCGGAATCCGCCGTTGCGCGCGTGATCCTGCACGTTCTCAGGTCGTTGCCGGTCCGGGCGCCGCGCCCGACAGGATGCGATGCATCTCTTCGGGCGTGGAGCACTGCAGCAGCGCCTCGCGCGTCGTTGCGTCGGCCAGCAGTTCGGCGAGTTCCGACAGCAGTTCGAGATGTTCGTCGGTGGCCGATTCCGGTACGAGCAGAAAGATCAGCAGACGCACCGGCTTGCTGTCGGGGGCATCGAACGGGATCGCCTGTTCGAGCCGCACGACGGCGGCCAGCGCTTCCCCCAGGCTCTTGATGCGTCCGTGCGGGATGGCCACGCCTTCGCCCAGACCCGTCGAGCCGAGCCGTTCGCGTGCGAACAGCGAGTCGAACACCTTGCCGCGCTCGATTCCGTGATTGTTCTCGAACAGGAGACCCACCTGTTCGAACAGACGCTTCTTGCTGGTGACCGGCAGATCGAGCAGGATGTCCTGGACGGGGAGCAGGCCGGAGATGCGATTCATCGCAAGATCGCTCGTGGCGACGGCCATCGTATTGCGTTGCACCATGAAATCGTACCCGCTGCTGCGGGCGCCGGAAAATGCGGATGATAGCCATCGCGGCGGACGCGGACAACCGCACCGATGCCGGGGGTCATGTCTTGCGTCCGGCATCCGGCGTGCAGGGCGGGTATCGCGTACGAGTGCACGCGCCTGCTCAGGACGGTGAGTGGAACTTCACCGAATCGTGTTCGAAGCCGCTGCGCTTGGTCTTGTACTTGGTGACCTGACGATCCAGTTTGTCGATCAGCGCATCGATCGCGGCATACAGGTCCGGTTCGCTCGCTTCGGCGAAGAGGTCGTTGCCGCGCACGTGCAGCGTTACGGCGGCGCGTTGCAGCAGCTTGTCGGCGCTCAGGTTGACCGTCACCTCGATGGCTTCGTCGAAATGGCGCTGGATTCGTTCGAGCTTGGTTTCCACGTATTGACGAAGAGCGGGCGTCAAGCCGATGGCCGGTGCGGAAATGGCAAGATTCATACGTACGTTCCTGTCGGGGATGAGGAAAAGGGGAGAAACGGATTCGGTGTCGGGTTCGTCATGATCGAGTGTGCCGCAATCGGAGCCTTCGTGCAGCCGTCCACCGCACGTCGGGGACGGACAGGGTTGCAGTACTAGAGTGATTTTCGTCTCGAAACCGTCGGAATGTGCATCGATTCCCGGTATTTCGCCACCGTACGCCGCGCGACGACGAAGCCCTGCTCGGCGAGCAGTTCCGACAGCCGGCCGTCCGGCAGCGGGTGAGCGGGATCCTCGGCCTCGATGAGCTGGCGCAGGATTTCCCGGATGGCCGTGCTCGATGCCGCGCCGCCGCTGCTGGTGGCGATGTGGCTGCCGAAAAAATACTTCAGCTCGAAGGTGCCGAACGGTGTCAGCATGAACTTGTTCGTCGTGACCCGGGATATCGTCGATTCGTGCAGATCGACGGTCTCGGCAATTTCGCGCAGGACGAGCGGTCGCATGGCGACGGCCCCGTGCGTGAAGAACGCGTGTTGCCGGTCGACGATTGCCTGGGCGACCCGCAGGATCGTCTCTGATCGCTGCTGCAGGTTGCGGATCAGCCAGCGGGCTTCCTGCAGCCGGCGGGACAGTTCCGGCCCGGCTTCGCGGTTGCGCCGCAGGATCTGTGCATAGCCGTCGTTCACCCGGATCTGCGGCGTGACGGCCGGGTTGGGTACGGCGATCCAGCCCTTGCGGCCACGCTGCACGAGTACGTCGGGAATGACGATCGTCGCCTGATCGGTCGAGAATCGTGCGCCCGGGCGGGGTGACAGGCTGAGAATCACTGCCTGGATCCGGCGCAGCGTGTCGTCGTCGCAGCGCAATACCCGTCGCAGCCGGGCAAAATCCCGGGCGGCCAGGGTTTCGAGATGATGGTCGACGAGTTTGCGTGCCAGTCGGACGGTGGCGGCTTGAGCCGTATCGTCGGCTTCCCGGTCGGGATCGGGGCGCTGTTCCGCCATTCGGCGATCCAGTTGCAGGAGCAGGCATTCGCGCAGATCGCGCGCGCCGACACCGGCCGGATCGAAACTCTGCAGCAGACGCAGTGCGGTCCCGATCTCTTCGCTCGTGACCTGCAGTTCGGTCGGCAGGATGGCGATCCAGTCGGCCGGAGTGGACTCCAGAAAGCCGTCGTCGTCGAGAGAGTCGATCAGCAATTGCACCAGCGCACGATCGCGCGGTGTGCACCGGGTCACGGCCAGTTGTCCGGTCAGGTGTTCGCGCAGCGAAGTTTCGCAGTCCGCCAGCTGCGGATAGTCGCGCTCGTCGTTCCCGTCGAATTCCTGCGCTGCGGTCCCGGATCGTCCGATTTCGAACGTGTCGTGCGGCCAGGCCTCGTCGCCGTCAAAGCCGTCCGGGGCGGAGACTTCGTTCGGTGCACCGTCATGATCTGCCGCATGGATTTCCCCGGTGTCGGGCGCGGTCGTTCCCGTCGGACCGTCGAGCGAGCCGCTGGCGGCGATACGCACGCACTCGGCGAGCGGGTCGTCCAGACGCTCCAGCAGCGGGTTGTCGGCGAGGATCTGCTCGAGTTCCTGGTTGAGCTCGAGTGTGGACAGCTGCAGCAGGCGGATCGCCTGTTGCAGCTGCGGCGTGAGCGTCAGCTGCTGTGTCGGCCGAAGCTGGAGAGAGGGTTTCACCGAATGTTTCCGGCTGAAGCGCCCGCACGGCGGGGCTCGTCCCTACAGGGAGAAGTGCTCACCCAGGTAATACCGACGCACATCCTCATTCTGCACAACCTCGTCCGGCCGACCTGAAGCAAGAACGGTACCAGTCCGGATGATATAGGCGCGATCACAGATGCCTAGTGTCTCACGGACGTTGTGGTCGGTGATCAGTACACCGATGCCGCGCTCCTTCAGGAAGCGGACGATGCGCTGGATCTCGATGACGGCGATCGGGTCGATGCCGGCGAAGGGTTCATCGAGCAGGATGAAGCGCGGCGCGCCGGCCAGCGCCCGCGCGATTTCCACACGTCGGCGTTCGCCGCCGGACAGCGACTGCGCGCTGTTCGAGCGGATGTGGTCGATCTGCAGCTCGGCCAGCAGCCCTTCCAGCCGGCTGCGGATCTCCTTGCGACCGAGTCGACGACCGTCCTCGCCGGTCTGCAGTTCGAGCACGGCGACAATGTTTTCCTCGACCGTCAGCTTGCGGAAGACCGAGGCTTCCTGCGGCAGGTAGGACAGTCCGAGCCGGGCGCGCCGGTGGATCGGCAGGCGGTCGATCGGTGTGCCATCCAGTTCGATCGTTCCGCCGTCGGAGGGCACGAGCCCGACGATCATGTAGAAGCAGGTCGTCTTGCCGGCCCCGTTCGGACCCAGCAGTCCGACGACTTCGCCGCTGGCCACCTCGAGGGAAACGTCCTGCACGACCTTGTGGCCGTGATAGGCCTTCATCAGGCGGGAGGCAACCAGCCGGCTTTGCGGCGCCCGCCCTGCCCGGGCGCCCATCGCCTGTACGGCGGCTGATGTTCTCATTGGCCCGATCCGGCGGGGGCGGGAACCCGCAGCTGTTCATCAGGTGCGAGCGGCACGGTGGCTGGTGCCGCACCGGTGTCAGGCCGGGCGGCAGGGTTCGTTGTCGTGTCCCGCGGCTGGATGATCACGCGTACCCTGCCGGCCGGATTCTCCGGCGTTGCGGCCGTGCTGCCGGCCGTGGCGCCCTGCACCGTGAAAAAGCCGGTGCGCGACGCGTACCGGATATCGGTGCCGTGGATCTCCTCGACGGATCGTCCGTCCGATGTGCGGCGCAGCAGTGCGGCTTCGCGCAGATGCACGGTTTCCGCCTTGCCGTCATAGTCGATCCGCAGTGCCTCGCCTTCCACCCACTGGTCGCCGGGTTCGTCGCGCTTTTGCCGGAAACGGGCCGGCGCGCCGGTCGCGGTGGCAAAGTGGAAACCCTGCGCATCCTGACGCACGAGCAGGCGCCGGGCGCGCAGGCGGATCGTCCCCTTGGTCAGCACGACGTTGCCGGTGAAGACGTTGACCTGCTGGAGATCGTCATATTCCATGCGGTCCGCTTCGACCTGGGTCGGCGCATCGCGATCGCTCTGCAGGGCCGATACGGGAGATCCGTGCACGGCAAGCAGGAGAAACATGCCGCCGGCCAGAGCGGCACGCAGCCCGGGATGTCTGCCTGTGTGCTTCATCGACGGGCTCCCGGTGCCGGTTGCAGGGTCAGTACGACATCGGCGTCGACCTTCAGCGTGCGTGCGGTGTTATCGAATTCCATTCCGGTGCCCGTCAGGACAGAGTGCCCGCGTTCGATGCGTACGGCCCTGTCGCTGCGTGCGATACCGGTGGCGCTGTCGATGCTGACTTTTTCGGTACGGATCGTCATCTCGGGTTCGTCATCCATGGCTGCGCGTACCAGCACGACGTTGCCGGTCAGTACGGTGTGGCTGCCGTCGGCATTGGAGTGCCCCTGGTCGGCGTGCACCGTAACATGCGGCTTTCGCGGATCGACGCTGATCAGCACCGGCAGACGCCAGGTGCTGCTCCCGTCTTCCGGAAAATGCAGCAGACGTTCGGTGGCGATCCGGTAGGCGGGTTCGCCATCGGCGCCGACGCGGGTGAACACGGCGTCTTCCAGAAAATAATCGGGCTCGCCCGGCGGCGTGCGTACCTGCCCGCCGGCGCCATTGCGCGCGGACAGCATGGCGAGGTACCAGGTCCCGGCGGCGAGGATGCCCAGCAGCAACAGGGAAACACCGGCGGCAAGCTGGTCCCAGCGGCGCCTTTTCATCGATCGCCGCCACCGCGGTAGCCCAGCAATGCGGATTCGAAGCGGCCTTTCGCGCGCAGAATGAACTCCGCCAGCTCACGCATGGCGCCCTGGCCGGCCGGCAGCGTCGAGACCCAGTGCGCGCAGGCACGCACTTCGGTGGCAGCATCCGTTGCCGCGGCTGCGAAACCGGCAATCGTCATCGCCGCGAGATCCGGCCAGTCGTCTCCGGCGAAGGCGCATTCGGCGAGGTCCAGGCCGTGTTCGCGGGACAGCTCGCGCAGAACCTGCGCCTTGTCGGCGGCGCCCTGATGCAGGGTCTCGATCCGCAGCTCGGCCGCGCGGGTACGCACGATTGCCGAGTTGCGTGCAGTGACGATGGCCAGGTGCACCCCGGCTTCGCGCAGCAGTCTCAGACCGAAGCCGTCGCGTACGGAAAATGCCTTCATCGCCTCGCCGGCCGGTCCGATGAACAACTGCCCGCTGGTGAGCGTGCCATCGACGTCGAGCGCCAGCAGGCGTACCCGTGCGGCGCGTGCGCGTGCCTCCGGGGACTCGGCAGTGCCCGGCGCCGCGGTCTGCCGGTGCGGCGTGCGAGCGGTCTGCGGCCCGGCGTGCCCCGTGTTGCGCCCGCGCTCGGCCTGCGTCATGGCATCAGACGATCCTGGCGACCATCAGGTCGTGGATGTGCAGTGCGCCGAGCAGTCGCTCATCGGCGCCAACGACCAGCAACTGCGTGATCCGCCGCTCTTCCATGATGCGCACGGCTTCGGCGGCCAGCGCCTGCGGATCGATCATTGCCGGCGCGCGCGTCATGACGGTATCGATGCCGGCCGCCTGCCAGTCGTGCCCGATCTCGGCGCTTTCGAAAAGACGGCGCAGGTCGCCGTCGGTGAAAATCCCGGCCACCCGGCCGTGCTCGTCGAGCACGGCCGTCATGCCCATGCGCTTGCGCGTGATTTCGAGGATGGCCTGGGCAATGGTCGCGTCATCCCGCACGATCGGCAGCGCATCGCCCGAGCGCATCACGTCGCCGACATGCGTGAGCAGACGACGTCCGAGCGGCCCGCCCGGGTGCGAGCGGGCGAAATCCTCGGCGCCGAAGCCGCGGGCATCGAGCAGGGCGATCGCCAGCGCGTCGCCCAGCGCCAGTGCGGCCGTCGTGCTGGCCGTCGGAGCCAGATTCAACGGGCAGGCCTCGCGCTCGACGTGTGCATTCAGATGGACGTCGGCGGTGCGCGCCAGCGGAGAATCGTCACGCCCGGTGAGGGCCAGCAGGCGCGCCCCCTGGCGCTTGACCACCGGTACGATGGTCAGCAGTTCCTCCGTACTGCCGGAATTGGACAGCGCGAAGAAGACGTCCTCGGCGGTGATCATGCCGAGATCGCCGTGGCTTGCCTCGGCCGGGTGCACGAAGAAGGCCGGTGTGCCGGTCGAGGCGAGGGTCGCGGCGATCTTGCGTGCGACGTGTCCGGACTTGCCCATGCCGCTGACGACGACCCGTCCGCGGCAGGACAGGAGCAGTCGGCAGGCGTCGACGAAGGGCGCACCGATGCGATCGGCGAGCGCGAGAACCGCGTCCGCCTCGATGCGCAGCACTTCGCGTGCGCGCGCGAGCAATTGTGCGGAGCCGGCGTCGGCGGGCGCCGCCGGCTCTTCGTGATCGCCGCTGGTGCCGCCCCCGGCGCCGCCGGTCTTCGCTTCGACGGTGGATGGGTGCATGTCGGCGAGTATAAGGTGCCCGGTTAGAATCGCTGCTTCGACAAGGTCAGAAAAGTGCTGCAGACTGGCCCGGCGCCGGAACCGCGATGCCGGGGCCGGCAGCACAGGCAGCCGGCGCCCGGCCTCCCGGGGGGCTATGCTGCATCCCGGGTGAGCACCTCGACAGATTCCGTCATGGATTCCGCCTTTCTCCGTCTTGACTCCGTGCGCTTCGGCTATGCGTCGCGAACCATCCTGCACGACGTCAGCATGCGCTTCGAGCGCGGTCGCGTCGTCGCCCTGATCGGTGGCTCGGGCTCCGGCAAGACGACGATCCTGCGCCTCATCGGCGGCCAGCTGCGTCCGCAGGCCGGTCGCGTCGTGTTCGACGGGCACGACGTGCACGCGCTCGACCGGCGCGCGCTGTACGGCCTGCGCCGGCGCATGGGCGTGCTTTATCAGTTCGGTGCACTGTTCACCGATCTCGATACCTTCGAGAACGTCGCCTTTCCGCTGCGCGAGCACACGGATCTGCCGGAAGAAATGATCCGCGATCTCGTCCTGCTCAAGCTCGAGGCCGTGGGCCTGCGCGGGGCCGCCTCGCTGTCGATCTCGCAGCTGTCCGGCGGCATGGCGCGCCGCGTGGCGCTGGCGCGGGCGATCGCGCTCGATCCGCCGCTGCTGATGTACGACGAGCCCTTCACCGGTCTCGACCCGGTCGGAGTGGCGACGATCGCGCGCCTGATCCGCCGCCTGAACGAGACGCTCGGCTGCACGTCGATCCTCGTTTCGCACGACATCGAGGACACGTTCGCGATCGCCGACCACGTCTATCTGCTCGCGGGCGGGCGAGTCGCGGCCAGTGGCACGCCCGACGAGATGCGTGCGTCGACCGACCCGAACGTGCGCCAGTTTCTCGATGCCCGGATCGACGGGCCGATCGCGTTTCACTACCAGGCCGTTCCGCTGGCCGACGATCTGGGCGTACCGGCACGGTCGCAGGCGGGCCCGGTGCGACGTCTGCCGGGCGATGGGGGCGGACGGTGATGCGCTGGCTGCTCGCTGCACTGTGGCTGCCGCTGGACCGGTTGCTCACGCTGCTTGCGTATACCGGTCGGGCGACACGCTTTTTCGTCCGGCTGTGCGCGCTCGGCCTGGCTTCGCTGCGACGTCTGCGTCTGGTCATCGACCAGGTGCACTTCATCGGCAATTATTCGCTGTCGATCATTCTCGTCTCGGGCATCCTGATCGGTTTCGTGCTCGGTCTGCAGGGCTATTACACGCTGCGCCGCTACGGCTCGGAGGAGGCGCTGGGCGTGCTCGTCACGCTGTCGCTGGTGCGTGAACTCGGGCCGGTGGTCACGGCGCTGCTGTTCGCCGGGCGCGCCGGTACCTCGCTGACCGCCGAAATCGGCCTGATGAAGGCCGGCGAACAGATCGACGCGATGGAAATGATGGCGGTCGATCCGGTGGCGCGCGTGCTTGCGCCGCGGTTTGCCGCCGCCGTGATCGCCATGCCCCTGCTGGCGGCGCTGTTTTCGGCCTTCGGCGTGCTGGGCGGGTATCTGGTGGGGGTCGAGATGATCGGCGTCGATCCGGGCGCGTTCTGGTCGCAGATGCAAAGCGGTGTCGACTGGATCGCCGACGTCGGCAACGGTGCGCTGAAAAGCGTCGTTTTCGGCTTCACCGTCGCTTTCGTCGCATTGTTCGTCGGCTTCGAAGCGCGTCCGACGCCCGAGGGCGTGGCGCGGGCAACGACGACCACGGTCGTGTCTTCCTCGCTGGCGATCCTGGCGCTGGACTTCATTCTCACGGCACTGATGTTCAGTACCACGTGAGATCCGGCGCCGCGCCGTGGCTGCGGGCGAACCGTCGGGTGCGGCGCGGAAGGCGAAGAGAATGGTGGAAGAGGTGTCGGAAGGATGCTGAAAGAAATGATGAAGGAAATGGCGGACGCGGAAAATCCGGGAGGAATCATTCGATGAAACGCTCGGGAGTCGACCTGCTGGTCGGATTGTTCGTCCTGCTCGGTTTCGCCGCACTGGTCTTCCTGGCCATGCGCGCCGGGAACATGAGCAGCGCCCTCGGCCTCGGCCCGACGTATACGACGTATGCACGTTTCGACGATATCGGCGGACTCAAGCCGCGCGCTGCCGTGCGCAGCGCCGGCGTGGTCGTCGGCCGCGTGGAGGCCATCCATTTCGATGACCAGCGCTATCAGGCCGACGTCACCCTCGCGCTGGACGAGCGCTACCGGTTCCCGGCCGATTCTTCGGTGAAGATCCTCACCTCGGGCCTGCTCGGCGATCAGTACGTCGGCATCGTCGCCGGGGCCGATGACGAAATGCTGGAGCAGGGCAGCCGCATCACGATGACCCAGTCGGCGGTCGTTCTCGAAAATCTGGTCAGCCAGTTCCTGTACGGGCGCGCAGCCGAAGGCGGGTCGAAACCATGACGGAAAATCCTGCAGCACCACGCTCGATGGCCCGCGTGCTCTGGCTGGCGTTCTCGGCACTGGTCCTGGCGCTGACCCTGGGTGCCTGTGCCACGGTCGGCAACGGCGCTGTGGAGCCGGCCGCGCCGGCCGGCGCACCGAACGATCCGTTCGAATCATGGAACCGCGCCGTCTTCGAATTCAACGATGCCTTCGACCAGGCGCTGGCGCAGCCGGTGGCGAAGGCGTACGAGAAAGCATTGCCGTATTACCTGCGCGACATGGTCCGCAACGCCTTCGGCAACATGCGCGACGTCTGGACGGCGTTCAACCAGCTGCTTCAGGGCAAGCCGGGGCTGGCTGCCTCGGACGCCTGGCGGGTCGCCGTCAACACCACCCTCGGCTTCGGCGGGCTGATCGACATCGCCAGCGACGTGGGCATCCCGAAGCACAACGAGGATTTCGGCCAGACGCTCGGGCGCTGGGGCGTGCCGGCCGGCCCCTATCTGGTGCTGCCGATCCTCGGGTCATCGTCGCTGCGTGATGCGCCGGGCCGTGGCGTCGACATCTGGGGCGATCCGCTGCGGACCATCGATTCACATGGGCGACGCAACAACGCATTCCTGACGCGGGCCATCGACGATCGGCAACGTCTGCTCGAAACCGGTGATATCGTCGATCAGGCCGCGCTCGACCGCTATTCGTTCATCCGCGACAGCTGGCTGCAGCTGCGGCGCAACCAGGTGTATGACGGCGAAGCGCCGCCGCTGGACAGCGGGGATGCCGACTGGCTGGATGACGATGATTGATGGCGGCCGGCCGGATGACGCGGGTGGCGCAGCGGTCGCACGCACGGAAGAAGGAAGTCGGATGGTGGATGGAATGGCAGGATCGGCCGGAACGGGCGGTGCAGTCGATGGGGCCGGTGAAGCCGGCATGGCCGGAGGTTTCGGTGCGGTGACCGGGCGGGCGCTGCTGCGTTCGTGGTACGGCTGCCTGCTGGCCCTGCTCGCGGGTGTGCTGTGGTGGCCCATCGGGGCCGGCGCCGTCGAAGCGCCGCAGGAGCTGATCGAGCAGATTAGCCATGAAGTGCTCGAACGCATTCATTCGGATGAGCAGCTGCGCGCCGGCGATGCGCGCCGGATCGATGCGCTGGTCGATGAAGTGGTCATGCCGCATGTCGATTTCCAGCGCATGACGGCACTGGCTGTCGGACCGGCCTGGCGCGAAGCCGGCACCGCGCAGCGCCAGGAACTGATGACGCTGTTCCGCACACTCCTCATCCGGACCTATTCTGGCGCGCTGTCGCAGGTCGGGGACCAGAAAGTGCGGATGAAGCCGATGCGTGCACAGCCCGACGATACCGACGTGATCGTGCGCAGCGAGGTGGTTCAGCCCGGGCGGGAACCGGCACAGCTCGATTACCGCGTGCGCAAGACCAAGGACGAGTGGAAAGTCTACGACGTCAACGTGCTCGGCATCTGGCTGGTCGAGACCTACCGGACGCAGTTTTCGAGAGAAATATCGACCGGCGGGATCGACGGCCTGATCCGCAGCCTGAACGAGAAGAACCGCCAGCTGCTGGCCGGCAGCGGCGGGTCGTCGTGACCGCGGCGGTCGGCGCGCGGGCTGTGGTGACGGCATCGTGGGTCTTTCCGCAGGCCGTGCGTCTTGCCAATGCGCGTCAGGTGGTCGACCAGGCGTCGGCAGTGTTCGCATGGCCGGCGGCCACCGGCGAACCGGCCGTCACCGACACCACGGCCGGTTACGATCTCTCCGCCTGCGAGTCGTTCGATTCGTCGCTGCTTGCCGTCCTGCTGGAACTGGAACGCCGGGCACGGGCGCGTGGCCTGTCCTGCCGCTTCGTTTCGCCGCCGCACAAGCTGCTGGCGCTGGCCGAACTGTATGGCGTCGCCGGCCTGCTCTTCGGCGCGGCATCCACCGGTGACGGCAGCGCCCACCCCGGGCCGCAGACGGAACCGGACGCCAGCGCGGTGCAGGCCTGATGCAGCCGCACAGCGGTCGTTCGCGCCGGTGCGGCCCGTGCCCGGAGCGTGACTTCCTTTCGCCTGGGTGCTGCTCCCCCGCATGCGGGCGTGACCACCCTGCACGCGAGCGTGGCCCCCATGCACGCGGACGCAGCTCGTCATGACGGCAGATCCCGTCGGCCTGCGGCCCACCGATCCAGGCGCCGGTACTCCGATGCCGGCGATCGACGTGCGCTCGGTCATCAAGCGTTACGGCGATTTCGAGGCCTTGTGCGGTGTTTCCCTGTCGATCGGCCAGGGAGAGTTTTTCGGCCTGCTCGGGCCGAACGGCGCCGGCAAGACGACGTTGATTTCCATCATTGCCGGATTGAGCCGGGCCAGCAGCGGCAGCGCGAGCGTCATGGGGCACGATGTCGTGACCGGGTTTCGCGCTGCCCGACGTGCGCTCGGCGTGGTTCCGCAGGAACTGGTGTTCGATCCGTTTTTCACGGTGCGCGAGACGCTGCGGATCACCTCGGGCTACTACGGTGTGCGTGGCAACGACGCCTGGATCGACGAGATCCTCGAACATCTCGATCTGACCTCGAAGGCCGACGAGAACATGCGTGCGCTGTCGGGCGGCATGAAGCGTCGTGTCCTCGTCGCGCAGGCGCTCGTGCACCGGCCGCCGGTGATCGTGCTCGACGAGCCGACGGCAGGCGTCGACGTGGAATTGCGCCAGGCGCTGTGGAAATTCGTGCGCCGGCTCAACCGCGACGGGCACACGATCGTGCTGACGACGCACTATCTGGAGGAAGCCGAGGAATTGTGCGAACGCATCGCGATGCTCAAGCATGGCAGCATCGTGGCGCTCGATCGCACCGACACCCTGTTGCAGCGCTTTTCGCACACGCGCCTGCGCCTGCGCCTGTCGGGCGCTGCGCTGCCGCCGGCACTGGCGCGGCTGCGTGCCGCCGCTGCGGCCGATGGCAGCAATGATGCCGAAGACGGTGCGCCGGACGCGGCTGGTGCGGCCGTCGGCGGCGTTGAAACGCTGCTGATCGATCACTATGGCGAGGTCGAGATGGTGCTCGCGCAATTGCGCACCGCGGGCTGTGTGATCGAGGAGATGGAGTTGCAGCGGGCCGACCTGGAGGAAGTCTTCGTGCGCCTGATGAGGGAAACGCGTTGATGGAAAACGGAGCGGGCGAGATGGAGCCGGGCACCGGTACGGCCGCGCGCCGCCCGTTCGACTTCGCGTGGCAGGGCTTCTTCACGCTGTTTCAGAAGGAAGTGCTGCGCTTCTACAAGGTCGGCTTCCAGACGATCGCGGCACCCATCCTCACGTCGCTGCTCTATCTGCTGATCTTTTCGCACGTCCTCGAAAATCGCATCGAGGTCTATGAAGGCGTCAGTTACACGGCTTTCCTGCTGCCCGGCCTGGTGATGATGTCGGTGCTGCAGAATTCCTTCGCCAACAGCTCGTCGTCGATCATCCAGAGCAAGGTCACCGGCAACATCGTGTTCGTGCTGCTGCCGCCGCTGTCGCACCGCGAAATGTATGCCGCCTACGTGCTGGCCTCGCTGGTGCGCGGGCTGGCGGTCGGTACGGGGGTTTTCATCGTCACCGCGCTGTGGGCGCGCCCGGGTTTTCATGCGCCGTTGTGGATCCTGATGTTCGCGGTTCTCGGTAGTGCGATTCTCGGTACAATGGGCCTGATCGCGGGGATCCTGGCGGAGAAGTTCGACCAGATCGCCGCTTTCCAGAACTTCATCGTGATCCCGGCGACGTTCCTGTCGGGCGTGTTCTATTCGGTGAACTCGCTGCCGCCGTTCTGGCAGACGCTGTCGCAGCTGAATCCCTTCTTCTACATGGTCGACGGATTCCGCTATGGCTTCTTCGGCGTCTCGGACATCGCGCCGGCCGTCAGTTTCATCGTCGTCATGGCCACGCTCGTGCTGTGCTCCGTCATCGCCACGCGCCTGTTGGCCAGCGGGTACCGTCTGCGCCTGTAAGATGGGCGCTGCGATGCGGGACCGGCGGGTGCAGCCGGGGCGCAATGCGCCGCCTTCATCCGGCGGCGTCCCCTTTTCAACCGAATCTGGATCCGGATTTCGCCATGGTTACACCTGAAGATGTGCACAGCTACATCGCCGCCGGACTCGAGTGCGAGCATCTCGAGGTCGACGGCGACGGCCGGCATTTCCAGGCGATCATCGTTTCGAAGACCTTCGAGGGCAAGCGGCCGGTGCAAAGGCACCAGATCGTCTACCGCGCGCTCGGCGATCGCATGCGCGAGGAAGTGCACGCCTTGTCCATGAACACCTTGACCCCCGAGGAGTGGGCTGCGCTGCAATAATCGAGCAGGCGCTTCGCGTTCCCGGGACAGCGGGAGCGCGCATGCCCTTTATCCGGATGGACAGATTCAGAATCGAAGGCGGCCGACCGCTGCACGGCGAGATCGGGGTGTCGGGCGCGAAGAATGCCGCCCTGCCCATCCTGTGCGCTGCCTTGCTGGCGCCCGGCGAAGTCGAGTTGTCGAATGTGCCGGACCTGCACGATGTGGCCACCGTGCTGCGGCTGCTCGGCCGTCTGGGGGCGCGCGTCGGGCGCGATGGTGATCTCGTCGGCATCGACGCCTGTGGCATCGATTCGGTCGAGGCACCGTACGAGCTCGTCAAGACGATGCGTGCGTCGATTCTCGTGCTCGGGCCGTTGCTGGCCCGCTTCGGCGAGGCGCGCGTCTCGTTGCCCGGCGGCTGCGCGATCGGGCAGCGCCCGGTCGACCAGCATCTGAAGGGCCTGCAGGCCATGGGTGCGCAGATCGGCATCGAGCACGGCTATGTGGTGGCCCGGGCGCGCCGGCTGACGGGTGCACGCATCGTCACCGACATGGTCACCGTGACCGGAACCGCAAACCTGATGATGGCGGCGACGCTGGCCGACGGCGAGACGGTGATCGAGAATGCGGCGCGCGAGCCGGAAATCGTCGATCTGGCGCAGGCGCTCGCTGCCATGGGCGCGCGCATCGACGGCGCCGGCAGCGATCGCATCGTCGTACAGGGCGTCGCCGCCCTGCACGGAGCGGCGCATCGCGTCATGCCCGACCGGATCGAGGCCGGCACCTTCCTGTGCGCGGCGGCGGCAGCCGGCGGCGAGATCGTCCTGCGCGATGCCTGCGCGTCACAGATGGATGCGACGCTGGACAAGCTGTGCGAGGCCGGCGCCGTGATCGAGTGCCGGGACGATGTCATCCGCCTGCGCATGACGCGCCGGCCGCGTGCGGTCGACATTCGCACGGCTCCCTATCCGGGGTTTGCCACCGACATGCAGGCGCAGTTCATGGCTGTCAACTGCATCGCCGAAGGGGCGTCAGTGGTGACGGAGACCATTTTCGAGAACCGTTTCATGCATGTACTCGAACTGCAGCGCCTCGGTGCCGATCTGGTGATCGAGGGCAATTCGACGATGGTGCGCGGCGTGCCCGTGCTTTCGGGGGCGCGCGTCATGGCGACCGACCTGCGCGCTTCGGCCGGCCTTGTCATTGCCGGCCTGGTTGCGGAGGGCGAGACCACCGTCGATCGCATCTATCACCTCGATCGCGGCTACCAGCAGATGGAAACACGGCTGCAGGCGCTCGGCGCACGTGTCGAGCGTATCGACGGCCGGCGCGATGCCGGCGAAAGCGCCGGGATGGAGGAAACCACCGCGGCCGCCATGCCGGTCGTAGAACGTCTGTCCGTGCCCGGGGCGCACCCGTCGCAGGTTCCGGCGGTGACGCCGGCGGACGCGCAGCCGGTGCTGGCCGGAGCGGGCCGATGATCACGCTGGCGCTGTCCAAGGGACGGATTTTCGACGATACGGCGCCGCTGCTCGCCGCCGCCGGCATCGCCTCGACGGTGTCGATCAGTGATTCGCGGCAGCTGATCCTGCCGACGACGGACCCGGGCCTGCGCCTGATCATCGTCCGCGCGTCCGACGTGCCGACCTACGTGCAGTACGGTGCCGCCGATCTCGGTGTCGCCGGCAAGGACGTCCTGCTCGAGCATGGCGGCGACGGCCTGTACCAGCCGATCGATCTGGGCATCGCGCGCTGCCGGCTGTCGGTGGCGGTACGCGCCGGCTTCGATTACCGGCGTGCGGTGCGCCGTGGTGCGCGCCTGCGCATCGCCACCAAGTACGTGAAGACGACGCGCGAGCACTTCGCCGGCAAGGGCGTGCACGTCGATCCGATCAAGCTCTACGGTTCGATGGAACTGGCGCCGCTCGTCGGACTTGCCGACGCCATCGTCGATCTGGTCAGCACCGGCAGCACGCTGCGCGCCAACCATCTGGTCGAGGTCGAGGAAATCATGCCGATCTCGGCCCGGCTGATCGTCAACCAGGCTTCGCTCAAGACGCGCGCGGCCCGGCTCGAACCCCTGCTCGACGCGCTGGCCGAGGCTACCCGGCCGGTGGACGCGTCAGCAGCGCCAGCCGGCGGGGCAACGGCGGCGGCATGAAGACCGCGCCAGAAAAAAGTGAGCGGACGGCATGAACAGTCCCGTTGAATCATCGTTGCCGGCGCGGCTGGACAGCCGCAGCGCCGATTTCGCAGAGCGCCTGAAGGCGCTGCTGGCCTGGGAGCCGGTGGAAGATGCCGCCATCGAGCGCACGGTCGCGGACATCGTTGCCGACGTGCGCCGGCGCGGCGATGAAGCCGTGCTCGAATACACGCGCCGCTTCGACCGCATCGACGCACCGGCGATGGCCGCGCTCGAAATCGCGCCGGACGAACTGCGGGCGGCGCTGGCGGCACTCGACCAGACGCAGCGTGCCGCACTGGAAGCGGCCGCCGGGCGCGTGCGCCGCTACCACGAACATCAGCTGGCGCATTCCTGGTCGTACGTCGACGAGGACGGCACGCGACTCGGCCAGCGCATCGGTCCGATCGAGCGCGTCGGCCTGTACGTGCCCGGCGGCAAGGCGGCCTATCCGTCGTCGGTGCTGATGAACGCGCTGCCGGCGCGCGTGGCCGGGGTGCACGAGCTCGTCATGGTCGTGCCGACGCCGGACGGCGTGCGCAATCCGATGGTGCTGGCCGCCGCCTGCGTGGCCGGCGTCGATCGCGTCTTCGCCATCGGCGGCGCGCAGGCGGTCGCCGCACTGGCCTGGGGCACCTCTACGGTGCCGGCCGTCGACAAGATCGTCGGACCCGGCAACGCGTATGTCGCCGAGGCCAAGCGCCGGGTGTTCGGCGTCGTCGGCATCGACATGATCGCCGGCCCGTCGGAGATCCTCGTCGTCTGCGACGGCAGCGCCGATCCCGACTGGATCGCGATGGACCTGTTCTCGCAGGCCGAGCACGACGAGATGGCGCAGGCGATCCTGCTCACGCCCGACGTGGCGTTCGCCGATGCCGTCGCCGCGTCGATCGCCCGCCTGCTGCCGACGATGAGCCGGCGCGCGATCATCGGCCGTTCGCTGGCCGACCGCGGTGCGATCGTCGTCACGCGCAGCATGGAAGAAGCCTGCTCGATCGCGGGCTCGATTGCCGCCGAGCACGTCGAAGTCTGTGCGCGTGATGCCGCAAACTGGGCGGAGCGGATCGATCACGCCGGTGCCCTGTTTCTCGGCGCCTGGACGTCCGAATCGCTCGGCGACTACTGTGCCGGGCCGAACCACGTGCTGCCGACGATGCGCACCGCGCGTTTCTCGTCGCCGCTGGGCGTCTATGACTTCCAGAAGCGCACGAGCGTGATCGAGGTTTCGCAGCGCGGCGCGGCGAAGCTGGGCGCCGTGGCCGCGACGCTGGCGCGGGCCGAAGGACTGGAGGCGCATGCCCGCAGCGCACAGTTGCGGGTGGATGCCAGCGCACGGGCCGCAACGTCGCCGGCCGGAGCGGAGGCGAGTGGATCCGGTGAAGCGGTGTCGGCGCCTGGCGCAGCTGCCGCGGCCGACGAATACGCGCCGCTGCGCCCGGACATCGTCGCGATGCGTGCGTATCACGTGCCCGACGCGACCGGTCTGGTCAAGCTCGACGCGATGGAGAATCCATACCGTCTGCCGGAGGCCCTGCGCGGCGCACTCGGCGAGCGGCTCGCCGAGGTGCCGATCAACCGCTACCCCGATCCGCGTCACGCTGAACTGGTGCAGGCGCTGCGCTGTCGCTTCGACGTGCCCGACGGGGCCGCGGTCGTGCTCGGCAACGGCTCGGACGAACTGATCACGATGCTGGCGCTCGCCGTGGCCCGACCCGGTGCCGTGCACCTGGCCCCGGAGCCGTCGTTCGTGATGTACCGGATGTCGGCGCAACTGGCCGGCAGCCGCTTCGTCGGCGTGCCGCTGCGCGACGATTTTTCGCTGGACACTGATGCCATGCTCGCTGCCATCCGGCAGCACCGGCCGGCGATCGTCTGGCTCGCCTGGCCGAACAATCCGACCGGCAATGCCTTCGCCCCCGAGGCAATCGAGGCCGTGCTGGCGGCCGCCCCGGGTTTTGTCGTCCTCGACGAAGCCTACCAGCCGTTCGCACAGGATACGTGGATGCCGCATCTGCTGCGGCACGAGCGCCTGATCGTCCTGCGCACGGTCTCCAAGCTGGGGCTCGCCGGCCTGCGGCTCGGTTATCTGGCGGCAGCACCGCGCTGGACCGAACACTTCGAGAAGGTGCGTCCACCGTACAACGTCGGTCTGCTGACCGACGCCGCCGCACGTTTCGCACTGGAGCACGGGGACGTGCTCGACGAGCAGGCGGCACGCATCCGCGCCGGGCGCGATCAGCTGGCGGCGGCGCTGACGGTCATGGATGGCGTCGAGGTCTTCCCGTCGCGCGCCAATTTCGTGCTGATCCGCGTATCCGACGGCGCCCGCACGGCGCAGGAACTGCGCAGCCGCGGGATCCTGATCAAGGACGTCGGTACAATGCATGCATTGCTGCGCGACTGCCTGCGCCTGACGGTCGGTACGGCCGAGGAAAACGAACTCATGCTGCAGGCATTGCGCGCGTCGCTGTGATGCCCGGGCGGATCACGCCCCTGTCTTTTCCTTTCTCTGGTAACGTGATCCGTTCCGCCTTGTCAGGGTTCCCACCTTATCGCCATGCGCAGCGCTGAAGTCCGGCGTGACACCGCCGAAACCCGGGTCCGGGTGTTCGTGAATCTCGATGGCAGCGGCGAGCGCAAGCTCGCCAGCGGCGTGCCCTTTCTCGATCACATGCTCGACCAGATCGCCCGGCACGGCCTGATCGACATCGAAGTCGAGTGCGATGGCGATCTGCACATCGATGCGCACCATACGGTCGAGGACATCGGCATCACGCTGGGGCAGGCATTTGCGCGTGCCGTCGGCGACAAGAAGGGCATCCGTCGCTACGGCCATGCGTACGTGCCGCTGGACGAAGCGCTGACGCGGGTCGTGCTCGATCTGTCCGGGCGTCCCGGCCTGTACTGGCACGTGCCGTTCACGCGCGCTCTCATCGGCAATTTCGACGTCGATCTCGCGTCGGAATTCTTCCGTGGCTTCGTCAACCATGCGCAGGTGACCCTGCACGTGGACAATCTGCGTGGCGAGAATGCGCATCACCAGTGCGAGACCGTCTTCAAGGCGTTCGCGCGCGCGCTGCGCACTGCCGTCGAACCGGACCCGCGCACGGCCGGGCGCATCCCCTCCACCAAGGAGGCGCTCTGAGCCTGGGTACTCCGGGTACGCAGCGGCTTCGGGGCGCATGATCGTGGCGCTGACCGCGTGACTTCGATCGCCATCATTGATTACGGCATGGGCAACCTGCATTCGGTGGCGCGTGCGTTCGTGCACGTGGCGCCGGCTGCGGATGTGGTCGTGACCGCAGACGCGGGCGTCATCGACAGGGCGCAGCGCATCGTTCTGCCCGGGCAGGGTTCGTTTCCGGACTGCATGCGTGCGCTGGAACACGCCGGCCTGATCCAGGTGGTGTTGCGCGCGCTGCGTGACAAGCCGGTGTTCGGCGTGTGCGTCGGCGAACAGATGCTGTTCGAGCGCAGCGAGGAAGGCGACGTCGCCGGTCTGGGCGTGTTTCGCGGTGAGGTCCGGCGTCTGCCCGCGCGCGCACCGGATGGCGCGCGCCTGAAGATCCCGCACATGGGCTGGAACCGCGTGCACCAGCTGCGCGCGCATCCGCTCTGGGACGGGGTCACCGATGGTGCCTGGTTCTATTTTGCGCACAGCTACCATGCCGTGCCGGTCGAGGACGGCCTTGCTGTCGGTGAAACGACACATGGTCTGCGCTTTACCTGCGCGGTGGCTCGGGATAACATTTTCGCGACACAGTTCCATCCCGAGAAAAGTGCTGCCAACGGTTTGAAGATATACGAGAATTTCGTTCGCTGGCGACCGTGAACGACCAGTACGGTGGTTCCGGTGTGGAGCCACGACACGGCAAGCCGGACGAACGCCGATCATATGCACCGTTCAGCCTCGATCACGCGCAGAGCCGTTTCTGGCTCTGTCCGGCTGCTGCGTCGTCTTCTTCTCCGATCGTCCACCGCCGGTAGTCCGCATTTCCGCATTCCTCCATCCGGCCGCGTTGTCGACGTCGGCACGGGTGCTTTCCCCTCCGCCTTCCACTCTTTTCTGCTGACGAAATGCTTCTGATTCCCGCCATCGACCTGAAGGACGGCCGTTGCGTGCGGCTGCGCCAGGGTGACATGAATGACGAGACCGTTTTCTCCGATGACCCGGAGGCCGTCGCGCGCGACTGGCTCGAGCAGGGCGCCCGCCGGCTGCACCTGGTCGACCTGAACGGAGCGATCGCCGGGCGCCCGCGCAATGCGGCCGTGATCCGCGCCATCGTCGACACCGTCGGCAGCTCGATCCCGGTCCAGATCGGCGGCGGGATCCGCGACCTGGACACCATCGAACAGTATCTCGATGACGGCGTGAGCTACGTCATCGTCGGCACGGCGGCGGTGAAGAGCCCCGGCTTCCTGCATGACGCCTGCAGTGCCTTCCCCGGCCAGATCATCGTCGGGCTCGATGCCCGTGACGGCAAGGTGGCCACCGACGGCTGGAGCAAACTCACCGGGCACGATGCGCTCGATCTCGGGCGCAAGTTCGAGGGTTACGGCATCGAGGCGATCATCTATACCGACATCGGTCGCGACGGCATGCTCACCGGAGTCAATATCGAGGCGACCCTGAATCTGGCGCGCGGGCTGCGCGTGCCGGTCATCGCCTCGGGCGGGTTCGCCAGCATGGAAGACGTCGATCGCCTGTGCGCCATCGAGGACGAGGGCGTGGAAGCGGCCATCCTCGGTCGCGCGCTGTATGAGGGCCGGATCGATTTTCGCGCGGCGCAGGAGCGTGCCGATGAACTCGGAGCATGAAGACATGGCAGTGACCGGCACCCGGACAGAATGCGCGAGTCAGCCCGGCCGCCGGAGTGCGCAGCCATGCTGACCCGGCGCATCATTCCCTGCCTCGACGTGCGTGCCGGACGGGTCGTCAAGGGCGTGAATTTCGTCGGTCTGCGCGACGCCGGCGATCCGGTCGAGATCGCACGCCGCTACGACGAGCAGGGCGCCGACGAGATCACTTTCCTGGACATCACGGCCTCGAACGAGGAGCGCGACCTGATCCTGCCGGTGATCGAGGCGGTGGCCGCGCAGGTCTTCATCCCGTTGACTGTCGGCGGCGGCGTGCGCGTCGTCGATGACATCCGTCGTCTGCTCAACGCCGGCGCCGACAAGATCTCGATCAACTCGGCGGCGGTCGCCAATCCGCAACTGATTGCCGAGGCCGCCGCGCGCCACGGCGCACAGTGCATCGTCTGCGCGATCGACGCGAAGGCACGTCCCGACGGCGGCTGGGAGGTCTACACCCATGGCGGACGACGGGCCACCGGACGCGATGCGGTCGAGTGGGCGCGCGAGGCCGAGCGGCTCGGCGCCGGCGAGATCCTGCTCACCAGCATGGATCGGGACGGCACCCGCGAAGGGTTCGACCTCGGGCTGACGCGAGCCGTGAGCGATGCGGTCGGCATCCCGGTGATCGCCTCGGGCGGCGTCGGCAATCTGCAGCATCTGCTCGAGGGCATCGTCGAGGGCGGTGCCGATGCCGTGCTGGCAGCAAGCATCTTTCACTTCGGCGAATACACGATCGGCGAGGCCAAGCGCTTTCTGACCGAGCACGGCGTTGCCATGCGCCTGGTCGGAGACGGCACGGCGCCGGAACCGGCGGTGCCGTCGGGGAAGCCGGCATGACGCGGGCGGCGGTCGACGCGGGCGACGACTGGCTCGACGCCGTTTCCTGGAATGCGGACGGCCTTGTCACGGCCGTCGCCTGCGAGGCGGCGACGGGCGACGTCCTGATGCTTGCCTGGATGAACCGGGAGGCGCTCGCCGAAACGGCGGCCAGCGGGCGCGCCGTCTACTGGTCGCGCTCCCGCTCGCGCCTGTGGCGCAAGGGCGAAGAATCCGGTCACGTCCAGCACGTGCGCAGGATCCGGCTCGACTGCGATGGCGATGCGATTGTTCTCGACGTCGACCAGGAAGGCGGCATCGCCTGCCACACCGGCCACCGCTCGTGTTTTTTCCGCGCACTCGACAGTGGCCGCTGGCGCGAACTGGAACCGGTACGCAAGGATCCGGGCGAGATCTACCGATGAACGTGGACAAACCGGTTTCAGGGACGGCGGACGACGAGCATCCGGCGGTGGCGCAGGCAGGCCTGCGGCCGGAGGAAATTCTTGGACGTCTTCATGAAGTCGTGCTGGCGCGGCGCGGCACCGATCCGGACCGCTCGTATGTGGCCCGCCTGTTCGCCAGGGGGCAGGATGCGATCCTGAAGAAGATCGGCGAGGAGGCCACCGAGACCGTCATGGCATCCAAGGACGGCGTACCGGAGCGGATCGTCGCGGAAACGGCCGATCTCTGGTTCCACTGTATCGTGATGCTCGCGCACCATGGCCTCGCGCCGGTGGACGTGCTGGCGGAGCTGGCGCGGCGTGAAGGCCTGTCCGGACTCGAGGAAAAGGCCCGCCGCGCGCCGGTCGGCGGAAAGGATTGAAGAGTGACGGCCGGCCGGCCGGTTCCGGTTCGCACCGGGTTTTCGGAGGATCGATGAGTACCGTAAAAGATGTGGACCGGCCTGCGTCGCACGCCGATTGCCTGTTTTGCCGGATTGCCCGCGGCGAGATCCCGTCACGCAAGGTCTATGAAGACGATCTGGTCTTCGCGTTCCACGACATTCAACCCAAGGCACCGGTGCATTTCCTCATCGTGCCGAAGGCGCATTACGAGAATCTCTACGATGCCGGCACCGGGCAGCAGGAACTGCTCGGGCGAATGTTCGGCCTGTGCGGTCAACTGGCGCGGGAACAGGGGGTTCATGACGGGTTTCGCGTCATTGTCAACAACGGCCGGGTCGGACATCAGGAGGTGTATCATCTTCACGTTCACGTGCTGGGGGGCCCCGAGCCGCTGGGCCGGGGCCTGACCGGTGGTTGAGGACGTGTGAAGATCGGGTGGTGAACACCGGGTGCTCGCCACCGAACGGCGAAAGCGGGGGACATGCCGGCGAAGAGCGGCCCGCTTCCGGTTCGCGTGGCGGGGGATTGTCGGCGGAATCCATGACGGATCCGCACGGTGCATGACCGGGACACGCCGGAGTATCCGTCAGGAATCTCCGGAGCCGATGTCACACGATCTGACAGGAGTTTGCGATGGGGACCATGAGCATCTGGCACTGGCTGATCGTGCTGGTGATCGTCATGCTGGTTTTCGGTACGAAGAAACTGCGCAACATCGGTACCGACCTGGGCGGTGCGGTGCGCGGATTCAAGGAAGGCGTGCGCGAAGGCACCGAGAGTGCTGCCGCCGACTCCGCCGAGCCTGCCGCGGCCAGGACAATCGATGTCGACGCGCGGGAGAAGAGCTGAGCGACCGCACGGCGCCGAACCGGAGTTGCCGATCGTTGCCGGATTGCGCCGGTTCGCCCCTGTGGTGATCGGCGGCGGGCGCCGTGGCGGACCCGCCGTCCGCATGCAACCGGCTGTGGCACGAACGCCGGAACGCAGCCATCCGGGTCGGCACGGGTACGCCCGGGGATAGAACCATGTTCGATCTGGGTTTCACCGAGATGGTGGTCGTGGCCGTCGTCGGGCTGATCGTGCTCGGGCCCGAACGGCTGCCCAAGGTTGCGCGCCAGGCGGGGCAATGGTTGGGAAAACTGCAGCGCTATGTCGCCGATGTGAAGTCGGACATCAATCGGCAGATGGAACTCGACGAATTGCGCAACCTGCAGAAAGAGGTCACCGGTGCGGCAAAAGAACTCGAAGAAACCGTGCGCTCGACCATGGGCGACGCCCAGGCACAGTTCGATTCGATCCGTTCGGACCTGGAGGGTGACGATGCCGTGGCCGATACGGCACCGGAGCCGGCCAGGGCGACCGACTGGGATCAGGTGTATACCTACCGGCGCACGCGCGACCGGATACACGAGCGCCGCCTGGAGCGCGATCGTGCTCTCGGCCACAAGCGTCCGGCAAGACGGCGCTGAAGATGGCTGTTTCACCGTCCGACGGTAGCGACGACAGGCGCCGCTGATGAGCAGGGAAGAGGGCAAGGAAGAGAGCTTCGTCTCGCATCTGGTCGAATTGCGCGATCGGCTGATCCGTTCGCTCGCGGTGGTCGTCGTGTTCTTCGGCGTGTGCTTCTATTTTTCCGGCGACATCATGAAGTTCCTGTCGCTGCCGCTGTACCAGGCGCTGCCGGAAGGCTCGAAGCCGATCTTCATCGATCAGGCCGGTGCGTTCTTCACGCTGACGAAGATCTCGTTTCTGACGGCCGTCCTGCTGTCACTGCCGTGGATCCTGTACCAGATCTGGGCCTTCGTCGCGCCCGGCCTGTACGAGCACGAGAAGCGCTTTGCGCTGCCGCTGATCATGTCCAGCGTCTTCTTCCTGGTCGTCGGCATCGGTTTCGCCTATCTCTTCGTCCTGCCGGCGGCGTTCAAGTTCTTCTTCGCCTTTGCCGCGCGCACCGGTGCGGACATCATGCAGGATCTGCAGAAGTACTGGGACTTCACGCTGGCGATCTTCTTCGGTTTCGGGCTGGCCTTCGAAGTACCGGTGGCGGAAATGCTGCTGATCAAGATGGGGATGGTCAGTGTCGAGCAGTTGCGGGCGGCCCGGCGCTATGTGATCGTCGGCGCCTTCATCGTGGCCGCCGTGCTCACGCCGCCCGACGTGCTCAGCCAGTTCATGCTGGCGATTCCGCTGATGCTGCTCTATGAACTCGGGATCTTTCTCGGCGGTTTCCTGAAGGCCCGCAGTGCGGCGCCGCTCGAAGAGGCGCAGGAAGACCCGGGGTAAATCAGCCCTGCCGGCTCGGGCGCCGGCCGATGTGGATCGGCACTTCGAGCAGGCGGCCGTCGCGCAGGAAGCGAAAAACGACCGTCGAGCCCGGTTGCAGTTGCGCAACGGTATCGAGCATCGATGCCGTGCCGGTGACGGCCTTGTGGTCGACTTCGACGAGGATGTCGCCGATGCGGACGCCGGCGCGGTCGGCCGGCCCATTGCGGACGATGCCGGCCACGATTGCGCCGTGCTCGCGCGGCAGGCTGAAGGCCCGGGCCAGTTCCGGCGTGATGTCCTGCGGTTCGACGCCGATGTAGCCGCGCGTGACGGTGCCCTGGACGACGATCTGGCGCATGATCTGACGCGCCGTGCTCACCGGAATGGCAAAGCCGATGCCGAGCGAGCCGCCGCTGCGGGAATAGATGGCGGTATTGATTCCGAGCAGCCGGCCATCGGTGTCGACGAGCGCGCCGCCCGAATTGCCCGGATTGATCGCCGCATCGGTCTGGATGAAGTTTTCGAAGGTGCTGATGCCGAGTTCGGTGCGTCCGAGCGCACTGATGATGCCCATGGTCACGGTCTGGCCGACGCCGAACGGGTTGCCGACGGCGAGCACCACGTCGCCGACGCGGGCCGCGTCGATGTCGCCGAATTCGATGGCCGGCAGGCCGTTTGCCTGAATGCGCAATACGGCCAGGTCGGTTTCCGGGTCGGTGCCGATGATCCGGGCCGGTGCGCGCGTGCCATCGGCCAGCAGCACCTCGATGGCGTCGGCACCTTCGACGACGTGATTCGCCGTCAGCACGTCTCCGTCCGCCGAAACGATCACGCCCGAACCGAGGCTGGCGGTCTGGCGCTCGTCCGGCGCGTCTCCGAAGAAGCGCCTGAGCAGGGGGTCGCCGAAGGGGGAACGGCGGCTGCCGCGCAGGGTCTTCGTCGTGAAGATATTGACGACGGCAGCGGTGGCGCGCCGTGCTCCCTGGCGATACGACCCCGTGGCCGGCACGACTTCATCGCCCGCCCCGGGCGTCGTCGGCGCCGCGGCTTCCGGTACGCTGTGCATTGGCGGCAACTGGACCGACGTTGCCGCCGGCGGCTGCAGTCGGGTCGGCAGCCACTCGGGTCGCAGGATGGCCAGGGTGAACGCCAATGCGAGCGCAACCGTCACGGTCTGCGCGAAAATCAGCCAGAGATTGCGAAGCATCGAAGGAGGGGCAGGGAATGGATCCGGATCCAGCGCGCGGAACCGTCACGGCGGCCGAACTGGCCGGCTTCTTCGGGAAGACGCTCGATGCAGGCCGCTTCGCCGATTATTGCCCAAACGGCCTGCAGGTGGAAGGCACGCGCCCGATCGCACGTCTGGTGAGCGGCGTGACGGCCAGCCTGGCATTCCTGCGCCGGGCGGTGGAGATGCAGGCGGATGCCGTGCTCGTGCATCACGGCTGGTTCTGGCGCGGCGAGGATCCGCGCGTCATCGGTGCGCGCCGGGAGCGCATGCGTCTGGTGCTCGAGCACGGGCTGGCCCTGTTCGCCTATCACCTGCCGCTCGATGCGCATCCGACGCTGGGCAACAACGCCCGGCTGGCGGCGGTCATGGGCTGGCGGATCGACGGGCGTGGCGGCGAGCACGATCTCGTCTTCTGGCACGATCTGCCGGCGCCGGTCGACGCGCATGATCTTGCCGGTTCGATCGAAACCGCCCTGCATCGCTCTCCGCTGATGGTCGGCGCTGCGCGCCGCCCGATCCGTCGCATCGCCTGGTGCACCGGCGCGGCGCACGACTGGATCGGACAGGCGATCGCGCTCGGCGCCGATGCCTATGTCAGCGGCGAGATCGCCGAGCGCACGACGCACGAGGCACGCGAGGCGGGCATCGTCTACCTCGCGGCCGGTCATCATGCGACCGAGCGCTATGGCGTCCAGGCGCTCGGCAGCCATGCCGCCGCACATTTCGGCATCGAACACCGCTTCGTCGACGACGACAATCCGGTCTAGGAATGCGGCTGGCGGCGCCGCTCGCGCGGCCCGGGATGCTATTTCTTCGCCAGCAGATCCCGGATCTCCCCCAGCAGCACTTCCGTCGGCGGTGTTTCGGCCGGTGCCGGTTCTTCCGGTGCGGCGGGTTTCTGCCACTGGTTCATTGCCTTGATCAGCATGAAGATGACGAAGGCCAGCAGCACGAAGTTGATGACGATGGTGATGAAGTTGCCGTAGGCGAATACCGGGATGCCGGCCTCGCGCAGTGCGTCGGCGGTTCGCGCCACCCCCTCCGGTACATGGCCCAGCGGAATCAGCAGGGAAGAGAAATCGAACTTGCCGCCGAGCAGGGCGGAGATCACCGGCATGATCACGTCGCCGACGAGCGAATCGACGATTTTCCCGAAGGCGCCGCCGATGATGACACCGACGGCAAGATCCATGACGCTGCCGCGCATTGCAAAGGCCTTGAACTCCGCCATCATTCCCATGCTGGTTCTCCCTCGACAGGTTGTCGGTGGCGGGGTCGCCACCGTTTGCGGAAAGCGGACGGGCGTGGCAGCGTTGCGCGAAGTGCGCACGCAGGCTGACGCCTGCATCCGACGGTGGATTGTGCCCGCAGCCGATTCAGTGTCGCAATCCTGCAGTGCCCGTTTCGCGATTCATGGGGTCCTGCGCTAACATCAAGGGTTTCCTGAAGCTTCAGCCACCTCGTTGCAGGGTTTTCCGAACGTCATGAGTGAAACATTGAAGCCCTCCGATCCCGCACGCCGTACCGCTCTCGGACTGACCGTCGCGGCCGGAACCGCCGGCACGGTCGCCGTTGCCGTGCCTTTCGTCGCCAGCATGTCGCCGTCGGAAAAGGCCAAGGCTGCCGGTGCGCCAGTCGAAGTCGATCTGAGCGACATCAAGCCGGGCCAGATGAAGCGTGTCGAGTGGCGCGGCAAGCCGGTGTGGGTGCTGAACCGCACCCCCGAGATGCTCGAGACGCTGAAAGGCACCGATTCGAAGGTGGCGGATCCGGATTCGGACCGTACCGCCTATCCGACGCCGGAATATGCAAAGAACGAGTGGCGTTCGATCAAGCCCGAATATCTGGTCGTCGTCGGCATCTGCACTCATCTGGGCTGCTCGCCCGTGCCGGCATTCGGCACCGGGGGCGATCCGTCGCTGCCGGCCGACTGGACCGGCGGCTTTCTCTGTCCCTGCCACGGCTCGACGTTCGACTATGCCGGCCGGGTGTTCAAGAACAAGCCTGCGCCGGATAATCTCGAGGTTCCGCCGCACATGTACCTGAGCGATTCGCGGATTCTGGTCGGCGAAGACGACAAGGCCTGAGGGGCACGGCGAGATGGCACACGAAAACACCTATGGCAAGACGGTCGAGACCACGGGCCTGCTCGGCTGGATCGACCGGCGCTTTCCGCTGACTTCGCTCTGGAAGGCGCATCTGTCCGAATACTACGCGCCGAAGAACTTCAACTTCTGGTATTTCTTCGGTTCGCTGGCGATGCTGGTGCTGGCACTGCAGATCGTCACCGGCATTTTCCTCGTCATGCACTACAAGCCGGATGCGGCGCTGGCCTTCGCCTCCGTCGAGTACATCATGCGTGACGTGCCATGGGGCTGGCTGATCCGCTACATGCACTCGACCGGCGCCTCGGCCTTCTTCATCGTCGTCTATCTGCACATGTTCCGCGGGCTGCTGTACGGCTCGTACCGCAAGCCGCGCGAACTGGTCTGGATCTTCGGCTGCATGATCTTTCTCGCCCTGATGGCCGAGGCCTTCTTCGGCTACCTGCTGCCCTGGGGGCAGATGTCGTACTGGGGCGCACAGGTCATCGTCAACCTGTTCGCGGCGATTCCGTTCATCGGCCCGGACCTGGCGATCTGGATCCGCGGCGACTACGTCGTCGGCGACGCCACGCTGAACCGCTTCTTCTCGTTTCACGTGATCGCGATTCCGCTGGTGCTGCTCGGACTGGTCGTGGCGCACGTCATGGCGCTGCACGAGGTCGGTTCGAACAATCCGGACGGCATCGAGATCAAGGAGAAGAAGGGCCCGGACGGCGTCCCGCTCGACGGCATCCCGTTCCACCCCTACTATTCGGTGCACGACATCCTGGGCGTGGCGGTCTTTCTGATCGTGTTCTCGGCGATCCTGTTCTTCGCGCCCGAGTTCGGCGGTTACTTCCTCGAATACAACAACTTCATCCCGGCCGATCCGCTGGTCACCCCGGCGCACATCGCACCGGTGTGGTATTTCACGCCGTTCTATTCGATCCTGCGTGCCACGACCGAGGATTTCCTGCTGTGGTGGATGATCCCGTTCCTGGTCGTCTACCTGCTGCTGGTTCTGGCCACCGCGCGGGCGGCCCTGAGCAAGCTGATCGCATTGATCGTGGTGGCGGCGATGGTCCTCGGCTTCTTCGTCATCGATGCGAAGTTCTGGGGTGTGGTCGGCATGGGCGGCGCCGTGCTGATCCTGTTCGTGCTGCCGTGGATTGACCAGAGTCCGGTCAAGTCGATCCGCTATCGCCCGGGCTGGCACAAGGGCATGCTGGCGGCCTTCGTCGTCGTCTTCCTCGTGCTTGGATATCTCGGCACGACACCGGTTTCGCCGACGAACTCGCTGTTCTCGCAGATCGGCACGCTGCTGTATTTCGCCTTCTTCCTGTTGATGCCGTGGTGGAGCAGTGCCGGTACCTGCAAGCCGGTACCCGAGCGCGTCACTTTCCGCGGGCACTGATTCCGCGATCCGGCAACTGGAGCTGCAAAGAAGATGAAACTCGTCACCCGGATCCTGGCCCCGATCGTGGCCGTGTTTGCGATCGGCAGTGCCGTCGCGGCCGAGTCGGCCTTCCCGCTCGATCCTTTCCCGACCCAGAAGCTGACGGACGAACCCGCGCTGCAGAACGGCGCCCGGCTGTTCGTCAATTACTGCATGGGCTGCCACGGTGCCGCGCTGATGCGCTACAACCGGCTGCATGACATCGGCCTGACCGACGAGCAGATTCGCGAGAATCTGGTCTTCGACCCGAAGGGCAAGGTCGGCGACCTGATGAAGATCGCGATGCGTCCCGCCGATTCGAAGGAATGGTTCGGTGCGACGCCGCCCGACCTGTCCGTGACGGTGCGTGCGCGTGCCTCGGCGGCCGGTTCCGGCTCCGACTGGCTGTTCACCTACCTGCGTTCGTATTTCCGCGACGAGACGCGCCCGAACGGCTGGAACAACGCGGTGTTCGAAGGCGTCGGCATGCCGAACCCGTTCTGGCAACTGCAGGGTGTGCGCAAGGCCACGCTCGACGAAGTCAAGGAAGCGCCGGACGAGAAGACCGGCGGCATGTCCTTCACCCGCAACGTCGTCAGCTTCGACACCCATGGCACACGCACGGAAACCAGTGAACAGCTCGAGGGACGCAATGCGCACCCATCGCGCCACTGGTCGCTGGCGGCGCCCGAAGGCGGCAGTCTGTCCGAGGCCGAATTCGACGAACAGGTGGCCGACCTGACCGCATTCCTGACGTATGTTTCGGACCCGAGCGCACGCACCCGCGTTCGCCTGGGGGTCTGGGTGCTGCTGTTCCTCGGCGTGTTCACGATCTTTGCCTGGATGCTCAATCGCGAATACTGGAAGGACGTCAAATAAAGTAACGGAACCCGCGGCCTGTCGACCGTCCTCCCGGGTCCATCTGCCAGGAGACGGCGCGTCAGGCCGGCTGGCGTTCACGTCCGACAGCCGCAGAGTCGTCCGGCACGGCCTGTGCCGCGCACGCTGTCCGGCTGTTTTTCGAATCGGGGAATTTCGCGATGATGGTTCTGTACTCCGGCACGACTTGCCCGTTTTCGCAGCGTTGCCGGTTCGTCCTGTTCGAGAAGGGCATGGATTTCGAGATCCGCGACGTGGATCTCTACAACAAGCCCGACGATATTTCGATCATGAATCCGTACGGCCAGGTTCCGATCCTGGTCGAACGCGACCTGATCCTGTATGAATCGAATATCATCAACGAATACATCGACGAGCGCTTTCCGCATCCGCAGCTGATGCCGGCCGATCCGGTGATGCGCGCGCGCGCACGTCTGTTCCTGTTCAATTTCGAGCGCGAGCTGTTCGTGCACGTGCAGCAACTCGAGCGGCGCGACCAGCAGCGCGACGGCACGAAGCTGATGGACAAGGCACGTGCCCAGATCCGGGATCGCCTGACGCAGCTGACACCGATCTTCATCAAGAACAAGCACATGCTGGGTGACGAGTTTTCGATGCTGGACGTGGCGATCGCACCGCTGCTGTGGCGGCTCGATCATTACGGTATCGAAATGCCGAAGACGGCGGCACCGCTGCTGCGCTATGCCGAACGGCTGTTTTCCCGTCCGGCCTACATCGAAGCGCTGACACCGTCCGAGAAAGTGATGCGCCGCTGATGCCTGCACGGGGACCCGGAATATCGACCAAGCCGTATCTGGTGCGCGCCATCTACGAATGGTGCACCGACAGCGGCTATCGGCCTTTCATCGCCGTGGCGGTCGACGAACGTACCCGGGTTCCGCTCGAATTCGTACGTGACGGCGAGATCGTGCTGAACATTTCCGCCGAGGCAACCGATCGTCTGCACATCGGCAACGACGTGCTTGAATTCGACGCCCGTTTCGGCGGCATTGCTCGCCATGTCTCGGTGCCGATCGACAATATCGGAGCGATCTTCGCGCAGGAAACCGGTCACGGCATGGCCTTCGAAGTGCAGCCCGTGCGCACCGGTGGGCCGGAACCGACG